>Ga0307988_1000245_pt1 | contig 41532 bp, 40 predicted proteins | sample EllFjometagen183_FD_203166 | JGI IMG/M metagenome (GOLD analysis project Ga0307988, IMG submission 203166) | Marine microbial communities from Ellis Fjord, Antarctic Ocean - #183 | ecosystem: Environmental > Aquatic > Marine > Unclassified | place: Southern Ocean | collected 2014-10-08 | reverse complement strand
GAACCTGGGCAAAAACAGCGCTGAGGGTTCCCCCCTTCAGTAATGATATGATAAAAAAGGGTGGTCAAAATTCGGTGATCACAGGTGGTCATTTTTAGGTTGTCATTTCTAACTGCGACTTGTCCGTCCGTATTTATCTGTGCCGTAAAGGATGGCCTGAACATCTTTCTTAACCAATCATTGTTCTTTTTCACCAAAAATAAAATCACGGTAGTTGGAAAGGTTAAAATCGATAAAGAAGTTCGAGAGATATTTCCGGTAGAATCGGAAACACGGGTAAAGGGGGATTTTCGATAAAAATAGCAATAAAGGGTGGAAATATGGGTGGAAAAATATAAAAACAGAAACAAAAAAGGGTTCCAGAAAAGCTCTGAAACCCTTGATTTTGTTAGTGGCGTCCCCAACCGGATTCGAACCGGTGTTGTCGGCGTGAAAGGCCTGTTGTGGAAATATAAATAAAGCAATATCAGGATGTTATGGTTTTGAAAATGCGCATATTGTGGTACGTTTTGCACCCTATACGCACCCTATACGCACCCTTTTTCTTTGCTTTGCCAAGTTAATGATAATTTGCCTTTTTCGTTAACTAATAACCGGGCCGATGTGACTCCTCTAAAAGCATGAATATTGGTTACTTGCCGGTTTTTTGAAGTGCTTTAGTAGGTCTTTTTGTGAAAACAACACCCCTTGCCATATTTTTATCAATATTTTCTTTGGAAACCATTCAATGATTCTTTGGATACTGTCGGGTCTAGCCTGCAGGTGGAGCTAACTTCTCCATCACCTGGTAAAAGAAATTGATCATTGGGGTTGGTCATTGGCTTCCGGTTTATTCGATATTCTTTTTGGAATTCTATTTCTAATCAAACCTGAACTGACCGTTTCTTTTATGGTACTAATGCTAGGCTTCTGGTTTGTCTTTTTTGCCAAAAAATGTCTAAGAATTAAGCAATAAAAATGAGAATCAATTAAATCAATAAGTAAAGTAAACGCTTCCTCTGTCTTGCGAATACTGTGATTATTGCAGGCGGAGCTTCCATGTTGATCTCTTGTTATTTCTACGAAAGCGGATAAAATGGCCTATTCGAAGAGATCTTTCAATGTTGCATCGAAACGGCTAGATTATAGCGTATAAGCATAATTTATGGGTGATGGGGCGGGGCGCAATGAACCTATTTAAAAGAAATACCTTTAGTGCGGTATTTGTTATGGTACTTTTCAGCTGTATCATGTCTGCGCCTTTGTTTGCGCAGGATGAAGTGACCCCGGGCCAACAAAATATAACATTTGATTTTTCGCGTAAGGAACCGATAAAGATTGTTTATGCTAGGTTTATGTCGCCTTATACTTTTGAGGACGACACGGGGGCGGCTCAGGGCCTTGCCGTTGATCTCCTGCGTTTATGGTCAAAAAAGACCGGTATTCCTGTCCAATTCTCCAGCGCCACCTGGAATGATGGTTTACAGATGATGCGTGATGGGAAGGCAGATATTCACGCCTCACTTTACTATAACAAGGAACGGGATCCGTATCTGGATTATGCAGCAGTTGTGGTCTCTTCGAAAGGGGGTGTTTTTTTCCATAAAAGCATATCCAACCTGAAAAGTCCTGGAGATCTCAAAGGGTTCAGGGTCGGTGTCCTCAGCGGCAGTTATCATGAACAATATATCCGGAAACATCTGCATGAGGTAGTTCTGGTCGCTTATCCCGAGTTTCCGAAAATGTTAGACGCCGCGCAGAAAGGGGATATACGGGTGTTTGTCGATGATGTCGGGACGACGCTGTACCGATTACAAAAGCGCGGACTAATAGATGAGTTCCGTTACAATCCGTCTTTGATTTTGTATAGCAACAATTTCTGGATCGCTGTGCGCGAAGGGGATAAAAAACTAGCAAATGCGCTTGAGGAAGGGATGGCCCTGGTCACCCCTGGGGAACGCGCCACACTTGAACGGAAATGGCTGACAGTATCAACTGCAAAAGCAAAAGATACCCTGTTTATTGCCATGTACAGTGATTTTTCGCCCTACACCTTTATAAATGCTGAAGGTAAGCCTGCCGGTCTTTTTGTTGATATATGGAATCTTTGGGCCAAGAAAAGCAGTAAAAGAATCGAGTATATTTTCGGGAATTGGGCAGATTCTTTAAACAACTTAAAAACAGGCCGTGCGGATATTCATTCCGGCCTGTTTCACAGTGATTCCCGCGCACAATGGCTTGATTATTCCAAGCCTTTTTATGAAACAAGTGCCTACCTTTTTTTTCCCAGCGACCAAAAAGAACCCACTAAAAAAGATTTTTATGCAGGGGGGAAAATTGGCACGATTAAAGGCTCTTACCATGAGGAACATTTGCGAAAAGTCCATCCAAAGGTAGAGGTGGTAACTTTTACAAGTAGGGAAAAGATGTTGCGCAGTGTTTTGAATCGAGAAATATCAGCCTGTTTGACAGAATATTTAAGCGCCAAGGCTTTGATAAGCCGACTTGGTCTATCCGGCAAATTTAACTCACTAGAGTCGATGCATCTTACGCAGGAATTTCATTGGGGCGTGCTCAAAGACAATCCTCAGTTGTTCGCTCTTGTTAAGGCGGGATTTGATGCCATCACTCACAATGAGCTGTTAGAGATTGAGCAACACTGGGTGTTGGAGCCGGATAAGCAATATTACAGGCCTCTCGTGAAGAGCATTCCTTTCACTGAAGAGGAGCAGGTCTGGATCGCTGAAAATCATACGATTCGTGTTACATTCTCAGAGGCTCCACCTTACTTTTCTTTTAAAGGTGGCAAGGTGCATGGAATTGCAGTAGATTTTCTCCATACCATCTCGGAGAGTACCGGGGTCAAATTTCAGTTTGAAAAAAAACCGTATCGGTTCGCTGAAGAATTGAAAGGATTGAAAGAACATACAGGACCAGATCTTGTGTCGGCAATCATGCCGACCCCTGAACGAGAAAAGGACATTCTGTTTACGCAACTCTATATTCATTCACCCAGGTTCATTTTCACCCGGGATGACGCGCCATTTATTTCTTCAATTGAAAATCTATTCGGGCAAAAAGTAGCGGTAATAAAAGACTATGTCACCCATAGATATCTTGTTGATAACTATCCAGACATAAACCTTATGGTTTTCGCCACGAACGAGGAAGCGCTTAGAGCCGTCTCATCGGGAGAGGCGTTTGCTTACATAGGAGACCTGATCTCCACACCCGCAGTGATTAACGAATTCGGGTTGAAGAACCTCAAAGCGGCCTGTCCAAGCGGGCTGCCTGACCATGATCAGGCCATGGGAATAAGGAACGACTGGCCTGAGTTGCGAGATATTCTTAGCAAGGCACTTGAGGCGATACCGGCTGATGAAAAGGCGGCTATCAGGAACCGATGGACGACGGTCAGGATTGAGCACGGCACCCGACCCGGTGAAGTCAGGAAATGGATACTGATAATAGGGGGTATTTCAATATTCGTCATTCTGGTTTTTATTGCGTGGAATAGGACGTTAAATCGAAGAGTCAGGGAAAAGACGGCAACCCTTGCCGAGAGTGAACTGAGGTTCCGCGCTACCTTTGAGCAAGCAGCGGTGGGCATCGCGCATGTTTCGCCCAAAGGGGAATTCCGGCGGGTTAACAAAAAGTTTTGCGATATTCTTGGATATTCCACAGAAGAGCTGGTCCCCAAAACATTTCAGGAGACTCTATATCCCGAAGACCTGGATATAGAGCTTAAGAAAATGGAACAATTGATTGCAGGGGAAATTGATGTGCATTCCATGGATAAGCGATATATTAGAAAGGATGGGTTGCCTATATGGATCAATTCCACCGTTTCTTTAGTTCGAAATGAAAAAGGTCGACCCTTGTGGTTTATGAAGGTTGTTGAAGATATATCCGAACGCAAACGAATGAGAGCCTACCGCGATATGGCTTATCAAGTCACGCAGATCCTCGGCGAGTCGGGCGATTTGCATGAGTTGCTCCAGCGGGTGGTCGCTGTCATGAAGACGTCGACCGGCGTCGATGCCGCGGGCATTCGCCTGCAGGATGGCGACGACTTTCCCTATTTCGAGCAGGATGGCTTTTCACGCGAGTTCCTGGCCAAAGAGGGTTCACTGCAAGGGCGCAATCAGGACGGCGACATTTGCCGGGACGGCAACGGTGAACCCATCCTAGAGTGCACGTGCGGATTAGTTATTTCAGGCAAGACGGACCCCGCCAATCCGGTGTTCACAAGGGGAGGAAGTGCCTGGACGAATGACGCGTTGTCCTTGCTTGATGTTCCGGCACAGGACGACCCCAGGACGCACCCCCATAACGAGTGCATTCACAAAGGGTACGCATCCGTCGCCGTGATTCCCCTCCGCGCCGGCGTTCAGATTGTGGGCCTGCTCCAGCTTAACGCCCGTAGGGAAGGGGTTTTCATTTTGCCCGAGGTAGAGGTCCTTGAGAGCATTGGGGAGGGTATCGGCACGATGGTTTCTCGCAAGCGGACCGAGAGGGAAATCACGCGCGGGAAACTGGAACTGGCCCACATGTCGCGTGTCTCGACCATGGCCGAACTGGCGACCTCGCTGGCCCATGAGTTGAATCAGCCCCTGTCGGCCATATTGAGCAACGCCCAGGCGGGATTGCGGTTTATGGAAGGTGGAAATCCCGACCTGAAGGAGTTGGCAGAGATACTGGCCGATATCGTGGCCGACGACAAACGGGCGGGTGACATCATCCAGAAACTGCGGGCCTTTCTCCGGAATGCCCCTCCAGAGCTTGAGATGCTTGACGCGAACATCGTTGTGAGGGACGTTCTGAACATCCTGAACAGCGAGGTCTTGATCCAGGGCATCACGATCACGACCGAGCTGGCCGCCGAAATGCCGCGCATTCGCGCCGACCAGGTTCAGCTCCAGCAGGTTCTGATCAACCTTGTTGTCAACGCCGAACAGGCTATGGCTGGGCAGAAGGATGACGAGCCAACGTTGCATATCAAGACCTCGTCTACAGATGGAAACGTAGTCGTGAGCCTGCAGGACACCGGGCCGGGTGTTCCTGAGGAAGCTCTTGAACGGATCTTTGATCCGTTCTACTCTACACGAAACGCAGGAATGGGGATGGGACTTGCCATCAGTCGTTCGATTGTCACAGCGAACGGCGGGCAGATGTGGGCTGAGAATGTTTCCGCTGCAGGCGCCCGGTTCTGCGTCATGCTGCTGGGCGAGAGTTCATCATGACTAAACAGGAACAGACCGTGTTCGTCGTCGACGATGACGATCCCGTGCGCAAGAGCCTGTCCCGGCTGTTCCGCTCAGCCGGGATGACCGTGGAGACGTTCGCCTCGGCCCAGAATTTCCTCGACCGCACGCATTTTGATGGAAACGGGTGTCTCGTTCTGGACCTGAACATGCCGGGACTCAGTGGCCACGACCTTTACAGGGAACTCCTCAAGGCAGACTACAGTATGCCGGTGGTGTACCTCACGGGACATGGCGATATCCCTACCGGGGTACAAGCCATCAAGGACGGTGCTGTTGATTTTCTAACCAAACCGGTGAACGACCAGCAACTCCTCGATGCCGTACAAGCTGCACTGGAAAAAGATGCTGACGATCGCAGAGCTCACTGCGCCACACTCAGCATTCGCGTATGCCTGTCGACGCTCACCGCCCGTGAGCACGAAGTGCTGACCTTCGTGATTTCCGGGATGCTCAACAAGCAGATCGCCGCCGCACTCGGCATCAGTGAGAAGACCGTCAAGGTACACCGGGGCCGCGTCACTGAGAAGCTGGACGTGTATTCCGTGGCTGAGCTTGTTCGCCTCGCCGAGACGGCCGGAGTTCTGCCGGCGGATGTCTCGGCTCACTGACCCTTGCCAGACGTTGCCTCTTTCGGTCGCCCCTGACATACGACCAAGGTCTAATATACACGCCTCCGCTCTTCTGCTATCTTCTCCCCTATGACAACTACCATGAGGACCAATATCTATGTTGTGGATGACGATGCCTCTGTGCGCAGAAGCCTTGCAAGAGTCGTTCGCTCCGCAGGGCACAATGCAGTTGCCTTTGCATCGGCCAAAGACTTCTTTGCGAGCGACTATAGGACCGGCGAGGACGGGTGTCTCATCGTAGATGCCAAGATGCCGAGGAGTAGCGGGCTGGACAATGCCAGATTTTGGTACACTATAAACAAAACAGATAGGAAGCAGATATGAAAAAAATACTGATTGGAGTTGCCGCTCTTGTAGTGGTCATAGTTGTGGCCATTGTTTTGTTACTTGGCAATATAGACAAAATAGTCAAAGGAGCGTTGGAGAGTGTCGGTTCGGAACTCCTTGGTGTGCCTGTAACTGTAGCCGCTGTGGAAATCAATCTTAAAAGTGGCTCAGGACAAATATCTGGGCTCACCATTGCCAACCCACCGGGATATACCGCCCAAAATGCCTTCCAGATGGACATGATCCGGCTGGGTCTCAATCTGGGCTCGCTGGGTAAACAACCGCTTGTTATTAACGAACTGAACATCAAGAGCCCTGTTGTTGAGTTGGAAGCCAAAAAAGACGGCAGTTCCAACCTGCAAACCCTGCTGGACAATATAGATAAAAATAGTACAAAAGCGGATAAAAAAGCTGCCGAACAACAGCCTGATACCGAGTCAACTCCCAAAGGGGAACCCGGCAGGATATCCTTTGGTAAACTTGCTATAACCGGCGTGACAGTCAATGTCATTGCCCCCGCGCAGAAGCCTGAGAAGGTCGTCATCCCCGATATCGTCGAAGAGAACGTAGGTGAGGGAACTGGACTTACTCCAAGTGAAATCGGCAAGCTGATTGTTGGCGAAATTATCAACAGCAGCCTGAAAAATACTATTAAAAAAAGCATAACCAAAAAGGTTGGAGAAGCAACTGAAGGCTTTTTTGACGGACTGAAAGAAAAGATGGGATCAGGTGAAAAGAAATAAGAAGAGGGATTATGAAAACAAAAAATTTGTCCCCTTTACTCGTTGGCAAGAAATACATACTTATTAAAATCTGCTTGGCTATTATTTAACACTTTAAAAAGGGTGGAGCCATGATGTATGCACATTTGCAAAGGTTCAAGTTAATTCGTACTGTAGCTCTGATTGCACTGCTCTTCCAACTCAGCGCTTGTGAAAAACAAGCGGTAGATTCAAGTTTACAAGATAGAGAATCTTTGAGCCCTCTCAATTCGAGCTATTCAATTGAAGACCAAGAAATACGCCTGGTGAATGGCATTGCAGAGAACCAAGTTACACCCAATGCAGCCAACAAGATGAGAACGCAGGTTTGGGATGAGCCTAAAATGGCTGATATTAACGGTGATGGGAAATTAGACGCTGCGTTGATACTTATTCACAGTGGCGGCGGTAGCGGAACATTTTATTATTTTGCCGCAGCTGTTAACGAAGAAAATAGCTACAAAACCACACGTACAGTATTGCTCGGTGATCGTATCGAGCCTACCAACATAGAAGTAGCTGGAAAGCGCACAACCATTAATTATCTTGATCGCGCTCCAGGTGAAGCCTTTTCCGTCAAACCAACGCTGGCAAAACAACAGATAATTATTTACGACCAGGAATCCGGCGAGCTTGCCATGGTGGCCCAGGATTTTGAGGGCGAGGCCGATCCTGCAGTGAGGACTCTGGGTATGAAATCTTGGGTTTGGGAAAAAACGCTATACAACAACGACACCAGCTTCGAGCCCCAAAAGGTTGGCATTTTCACTATCATCTTTGGTGACGATCAGCGCGTGCAGATAGGCACAGACTGCAACCGAATGCAGGGCGCCTATAAACTTGATAGCAAGCAAATTGAATTCACGGATATTATTTCCACACGGATGTTCTGTGAAGATTCGCAAGAACAATTGTTCGAAGGCATGCTAAAAAATGTCAGCTCATATTTTTTTACCAGTCGCGGCCAGTTGATTTTAGAATTGCAATTCGATAGCGGCTCGATGATTTTTCAGTAAAAAAAACAACTTAGCTTCCGGTCCGCCACAAAAGGCACTGTAGCATTGTATTGCTGTACAGCTACCTTATGGAGTTACTGCTGGCCTGGGAATGTAAGAGCGCTCATGAACGTCACTAAACGCTCCATGCTGTAAGGTAAGAAACCCCAGCAGAGTTAAAGCAAGCCCACAGCTAGGAGGCTGTAGACACCACCACAGAGTTCAAAGCATTTAAGATTTATCTTAGCTTGTTGATAACTTTACAGGAAACACCTTTCGTTTTAGTAAATGACCTGACTGATTACCTTCGTTGTGGCAATATTAATATAGGTGATCAGTTGCTGAAACTAGCTGACCAGGAAACAACCTAAGCTAGAATGCTCAATAACCGTTGAGTACTGGCGTGACCCTCTTGCCAGACGTCGCCTCTTTCCGTCGCCCCTGACTATACGACCAAGGTCTAATAGACACGCCTCCGCTCTTCTGCTAGCTTCTCCCCTATGACAACTACCATTAAGACCAATATCTATGTTGTGGACGACGATGCCTCTGTGCTCAGAAGCCTTGCAACAGTCATTCGCTCCGCAGGGCACAATGCAGTTGCCTTTGCATCGGCCGAAGACTTCTTTGCGAGCGACTATAGAACCGGTGAGGGCGGGTGTCTCATCGTAGATGCCAAGATGCCGAGGAGCAGCGGACTGGACATGCTAACCAGACTTCGTGGCGAACGGGTAAAAATGCCGGTCATCGTTGTGAGCGCTCACGATGATCCCGAAACTCGCAAGGCGGCGATGGATGCAGGTGCGATCGGCTACTTCAGAAAGCCAGTCGATTCCGATGCCCTGCTGGATGCGATTACCCGGGCCTTGAAGAATGGCGCAATGAAGGAGAACTCAAGTGACTGACACCGCAGAGAGTATACGAACACTAGAAAGCGTTGCGATATAAAATAAATCAAGTCGCAAATTAAAGACTCATTAAAAAAGGAGGAAAAATGAAAAATAAAATGAAACAAATCGGATTATTAATTGCCGTTTTTACGGTAGTGGCTGCCGGAGTACTTGCAGCTCCGCAAAAAGCAGAAGCACAAGACAACAAAAAGCCAAATATTTTAGTTATTTGGGGAGATGACATCGGTATAACAAATATTAGTGCCTATTCACATGGTTTAGTAGGGTATCAAACACCTAACATTGACCGTATGGCAAAAGAAGGAATGATGTTTACTGATTATTATGCGGAGCAATCTTGTACGGCAGGGCGCTCTGCATTTATTTTAGGTCAAAGTGTACTTCGTACGGGTTCCCTATGTGCGCGCCAGCCTCTACCTTCTGTGGTGGTTAATAAAATCTGGATTTTTATCAATCAATCTGAATTGCAACGATAAAGCAGCATGCTGAAAAGATGAACTCATTCTGAGCTCGGCTTCGGGTTCAACCATAAGGACTAAACCGATGAAAAAACAAATGAAACCTGTCATGCGTCTCATTCTTACGCTCGGCGCCTGCCTCCTTGCCACCGTGGCACTGACGGCGAAGGCCCAAGACAGAAAAACCCCCGACGCGGTTGCTCATTTCGAGGCCGGGATCGTTGCGTATCAAGCCAACGACCTGCCACTCGCCTACGCTGCGTTTCTCGCCGCGGCCAAAGAAGGCCACGCCGATTCCCAATTCAATGTGGCCGTGATGTATGAGAAAGGCATCGGGATTGGGAAAGATGAGAAGGAAGCGGTGGTTTGGTATGGCCAATCTGCCTCGCAAGGCAATACCGGTGCACAATTCAATCTGGGGGTGCTCTACGAAAATGGTCGTGGCTCCCCGGTTGATTTCGCCAAAGCGAATGAATGGTATCGCAAGGCATCGGTGCAGGGGGATGCGCTGGCCATCGGTAATCTGGGCATGCTCTATGTGCGCGGTCAGGGGGTAAAAGAGAATAAGACCGCAGGCGTGGCGCTGCTCCTGGTGTCTACCATTCTGGATTCTTCCCCCCAAAACCATGCCAAAAGGAATATTGCAAGCACTCGCGGCCTAAGCGCTGAGATGATCGCCACCGCCCAATCCCTCTCCGGAGAAATGAGCAGCGCAAAGAACCTGCTGGTGCCGCTCGATCAGTATTTGAAGAACGTAGAGAAAAAATAGCGATTCGATCCTTGAGCTGCTCGACAAGTCCCAATGGAAAAACAGCCCATTATATGTGTTACCTTAATTATTTTAAGGAGTTCTCATGAAACCAAGATTATTCCAAGTTTTGATGATCCCGCTCGTAGTGCTTGTGTTTTCAGCTTGTGCAATTGCGGGAAAAGTTAACGAAAAGCCGAAGCTGGTAGTTCAGATCACGATTGACCAGATGCGTGGTGATTTTCCCATGCGTTATAAAGATCGATTGGGAGAAGGCGGGTTCCGATATCTTATGGAGAAAGGAACCCATTATACAAACGCCCACTTTCAGCACGCCGATACGGAGACGCCCATCGGTCATGCAGCGCTTTTTACAGGCACGTATCCCGCGTACAACGGCATTGTCGCCGGCAACTGGTTTGACAAGGATAAGGGACGCGTCATTTACAATTGTGAAGATGACCGGTTTCCGATGATCGGACAGGAACCAGCAACGGGAAAAGGCAGAGCGCCCACTAATTTATTGTCTTCCACAATTGGCGATGAACTGGTGATCTCCAACAACGGTCAATCAAGGATGTTTAGTGTGTCTATAAAGGATCGCGGCGCCATCCTTCCCGGCGGTCATACAGGTAAGGCCTTCTGGTATTCCAAGAGCGATGGTTCCTTTGTAAGCAGTACCTATTACTACAAACAATATCCCGACTGGGTCTCGCAGTGGAATTCTGAAAAGCGTGCTGACAAATACAAGGATACATCATGGGAGTTATTGCATGACGTTTCAACATATGTGTTTGGCAAGGATGATGATCGTCCTTTTGAGGTAGATCTTTTTGATCTTGGCACAACATTCCCGCATTCTGTAAAGGGAGATTCCAAGTATTTCTATGCATCACTGATTGCCACTCCATTCGGGGATGAGCTGACGGCGGATTTTGCCAAGACACTGATAAAAGCTGAAAAGTTAGGACAGGGCAAACGCACCGACTTTATGGCGATCAGTTTTTCCGTAACTGATTATATTGGCCATGTATTCGGACCATCGAGTCTTGAGGCTGAGGACAACGTCTTGCGGGTTGATCGTTTATTGGCTGATCTATTCCGGTTCATAGACGAGCAGATTGGACTGGATAAGACCCTGATAATAGTTTCCGCTGATCACGGAATGAATGAGGCTCCGGAATTCATGCAGGGCCTGGGGTTTGAGGTGGGCCGTCTTACTTCCGAAACGATCGTCAAGGGTACCATAATAGATGGTATTAAGGCCCGACTGGGAGTACCCGCAGAGGTGATTCGGCTTTACGAACACCCCTACGTCTATCTGAACGAAGAGGAGATTAAGAAGACCAAATACAGCATTGCCGAGGTTGAAGCGGCAGTGGCAGAAGAGGTGCTCAATATCCCCGGTATGATTGGAGCCGTGACCCGGAGTGATCTGCTGAAAGGATCCTTTTCCCCGACCCCGGTGAACATGTCGATCCTGAACAACTTTCACATCAAGCGATCCGGCCATGTCCATGTAATAGCAGACCAGTTTTGGTACTTCGCCTATGAGATGGATACGACCACGGAGATTGCCGCTATCCATGGCTCACCTTGGACCTATGACACCTATGTGCCACTCTTCTTCGCGGGTTACGACATACCTGCCCAGCGAATTACGCGGCCTGTGACACCCTACGATATCGCTGCAACCATCGCAACTTCCCTTGAAATCAAACCGCCTTCAGGTTCGGTGGGCATACCCTTGGTCGAGGTATTGAAGGGGAAATAAAGGAGAACTCAAGTGGCTGACACCGCAGAGAGTATACGAACACTAGAAAGAGTTACGATATAAAATAAATCAAGTAAGCAAATTAAAGACTGATTAAAAAAGGAGTAAAAATGAAACAAATCGGATTATTGATTGCCTTTTTTGCGGTAGTGGCTACCGGAGTAACTGCAGCTGCTCAAAACAACTCAAACACAACAGACCTTAAAAATGCAAAATTAGTAGGTGATGAAATCATCAATACCACCTATGGGAAGATTGAACTTCAACATACATTTATGACAGATGAAAGTTCACAGAAGCTTTTTGATGCCATGGACTTTCAGCGTGCCTCTCAAGCCTATATCTGGTCAATACCGTTGGTAGGAGCGCGTACTTGGCACAAAGAACAAGATAAGCTCTACAAAAATGGAGAGCTTGGTGTTTTTGCGACATTTGAGACTCTTAAAGAAAAGCGCGGCATTGTAACAGGAAACATGACTACCCCTTATGTCATATCATGGTACGATCTTACAAAAGGTGCATTGGTAGTTGATTATCCAGCAGGTGATACAGCCGGTGGGGTTATGGACTATTGGCAGAGACCTGTTATTGATATGGGGCTTACTGGGCCAGATCAAGGTAAGGGTGGAAAGTACATCATTGTTGGTCCCGAAGATGATATAGAGAAGTATAAAAAAGAGGGGGGGTTCGTATACCAATCAGCAACAAATAACGTCATGATGGCCTTACGTCTTATAGACCCAAGTCCTGAATTCGCAAAAACATTTAAAGCATCCCTCAAAATGGGCTCTTTTGGTAAAGAGATGAAGTCTTCTACTTTCAATGAAAATATTGATAAAGAGTGGACAGGAACACCTGCACGTGGGATTGATTATTGGAAGACACTTAACGAGGTAATTCAAAGTGAGCCGGTAAGAGAACAGGACAAGGTCTGGATGGCTATGCTTGAACCACTAGGCATAAAAAAAGGGGAAGCTTTTAATCCTGATGCGAGACAAACAGAGATCCTTGTTAAAGGTGCTGCGATGGGTGAGTTAATGACCAGGAACCTTCAAGTAAATCCACGTTTTGCAGAGGTATATTGGAAAGGTACTAGCTGGTATAAAAGCTTTGATTTTACAGTCCCTCAAATCACTGATTATAAAGTAGAGTTTGATGAAAGAGCGACTTGGTTCTATGAAGCTGTTACAAGTTCAGAAGGAATGGTGAATCCTACGCCAGGTAAAGGTCAGGTATATATGACGACAAAGCGCGATAACAATGGCGACTTACTGCGTGCTGACAAAACCTATAAATTAACTGTTCCAAAAGATGTCCCCGTTGCTCAATTTTGGTCAGTTGTTCTCTATAGTGAAGGTACAAGAAGACCGTATGACAATGGTGGGGTGAATATAGATGATGTTGCTCTTAATAGCAGAATGGAAAAGTTGCAATACAATGATGATGGCTCGGTTGATTTATATATTGGCGAAAAAGCCCCTAAAGGTATGGAAAGCAATTTTTTAAAGACAGTGGGAGAAGACGGATGGTTTGTTTATTTTAGATTATATGCACCAACTGAACCTTTCTTCGACAAGAGTTTTTCTTTGCCGGATTTTGAAGTGTTGGAAAAATAAATAACGATTACTAGTTGGAGATAATACTATGAAAAACAAACAATATATCCTAGGTCTATGCTTTACGGCCTTTCTATTCTTGATGATGAGCAGCTTCGTTCATGCCCAAGAAACATCTACCAAAAGCTTTGACAGTGCTGATCTTGCAGAATACATAAAATGGTTCCCCGCCATAAAACAGGTAGAGATGAGAGATGCCTGGCTCAAAGATCACAAAATGGGCGAGTGGCAGTTTACAGGTGAAATTACCGCAAAAGATAGAACAGTGGTAACCCCTCAAACAGGTACAAACTACGGCTATAGCTGGTTCAATATATCAAATGAACCCTTGGTCATCACCATGCCTAAGTATGATAAATACTATTCAGTATCTGTATTTGATATGAATCACTTAATGGAAGTAAAAGTGATGCCTACAAAGCCGATAGTTATTCGTTTGCCACATCAGAAAAGCCCTATTAAAGATGCCCATGAAATTGTATTACAAACCTACCAGGGACTTATCTTTACGCGCCATGTAATGGTTGACAATGAACAAGAAGTAATGGCTCTTACAAAAAAGATTAAACTGAGCGGTGGAGGAGGAGATTTTCCATTTGTTGTTCCTAGCTTCTCTAAAGCTGTACAAGATGCAGGGTTTAATAAAATAAATACGTATGTCGAAGAAGGTCATAGTACAGACAAATTTTTCGTTTCACCTTATGAAGGTGGAGGTGATTTGGACAGAGCAGCCGGTGCACTTGCAGGTCAATTGGGCACACAAGCACGTTATGTTCAGTATGGTCCGCTCGTCTTTGATCAAAATAAAGAACTTTTAAACGGTAAAGAGTCGTATGAAATTATCGTTCCTAAAGAAGGGCTCCTAAAAAATGATATCGGATACTGGACCGTAACGATATATTCTTTTGCAGACCGATTTCTCATCCCTAATAAAAAAGATATTTATCATGTCTCATCTTACGATGCAAAGGCAAATCCTGATGGAACATACACGATACGTATTAACCCTGAAGGCACAGGCGAAAATGCAATACCATCTAGCGGGGTTGACTATTATGGTATTTTTAGAATCTATGAGCCTGTTAATAATGTGAAGTTTCCCGCTATTAAAAAAGTATCTATAAAATAGTTAAACGGGTCTGACCCCACATCAATGATTAGTCGCCTTGGTTTAGGCCTTACGTAAAGAATGTCTAAACCAGGGCCTAATGAAATAGACAGGAGTTCTGCCGGCGGATGTCTCGGCTCCCTGTCCCTTGCCAGACGTTGCCTCTTTCCGTCGCCCCTGCCTGACCATACGACTAAGGTCTAATAGACACGCCTCCGCTCTTCTGCTAACTTTCCCCCTATGATAACGATTAGGACCAATATCTATGTTGTGGATGACGATGCCTCTGTGCGCAGAAGCCTTGCAAGAGTCGTTCGCTCCGCAGGGCACAATGCAGTTGCCTTTGCATCGGCCGAAGACTTCTTTGCGAGCGACTATAGGACCTGCGAGGGCGGGTGTCTCATCGTAGATGGCAAGATGCCGAGGAGTAGCGGGCTGGACATGCTGACCAGACTTCGCGGCGAACGGGTAAACATGCCGGTCATCGTTGTGAGCGCTCACGATGATCCCGAAACTCGCAAGGCGGCGTCGGATGCAGGTGCGATCGGCTACTTCAGAAAGCCGGTCGATTCTGATGCCCTGCTGGATGCGATTACCTGGGCCTTGAAAGAATGGCGAGATGAAGGAGAACTCAAGTGGCTGACACCGCATAGAGTATACGAACACTAGAAAGAATTACGATATAAAGTAAATCAAGTAAGCAAATTAAAGACTAATTATGAAAGATCTCAAAAACTTCAAATAAGGATATTTCAATGATTTGCTCTCAAAAAAGTAGAAAGTTAGCACTGGCGCTTGTGATAGTAGCCTTTTCAGGAACGATATGCCCCTTGCAAGGGGGAGAACTCGGACATTATCTGCCCGGTGTAGCTAGTGTTCGAGATTTTCTTGTTCCAGAACCAGGGTTTTATTATGCTCAGTATAATGTTTTTTACACAACGGATACCTATAAAGACCGGAACGGGGATTCCGCAAATTCCATAGGCCCTATAAATATTGATACCTCTGTTGATTCACTTTCAATAGTCCCAACTTTTATCTGGTCAAGTCCCTGGAAAATACTTGGTGCTACTTACGCAGTATTTGCACAGACCCCTGTTGCAAACGCCAGTTTTCAGGCCGCACTCAGCACCACTACGCACCAGGGAGTGAATATTGATGATTCGCAATGGGGGCTGGGGGATTTTTATATTCAACCCGTCTGGCTGGGATGGAACTCAAAACATTTTGCCATCTCTGCTGCATATGGCTTGTATGCGCCAACTGGCAAATATGACAACGGTGCTGTTGATAATACGGGTTTAGGTTTTTGGTCGCATGAATTCAAGGCTGGTGTGACCTGGTTTCCATGGGAAAGCCAGGGAACGGCAGTTATGATTAACGGATCGTATGAGATCAACCAGGATAAAGATGGTGTTGATGTCACTCCTGGTGATCGATTTTCTCTGGATTGGGGCGTTAGCCAATATCTCCCCATCAATAAGGATGGGACGCTGTTATGCGAATTGGGTCTTGCAGGCGCTAATCAATGGCAGGTAAACACAGATTCAGGGAATGATGTGACCCAGATATTAAATGTTAAAGATGAGGTTCACAGTATTGGAGGGCAACTCGGTTTAGTCTATGCACCATGGGACGCCTCTTTGTCGTTTCGTTATATGAAAGAATATAATGCAAAAGCAAGGTTTGAAGGTGACTTGTTGACCTTAACTATTGCCAAAGGTTTTTAAGAATAACCGTAATCGTTTATCAGCACCCCATTTGAGCATGATCAACAGTATTAATATTAAATATACCAAGTAGATTTACTCGTGACTCTGGCCCCACCCATCCCGGGTCCGGTGTTGGATAACAACTAACACAAATATATTGAGGATATAGCTATGATGAGCAAATATTTCAAAGGCATAAAGTTAGCTAATACTGCGATTATTGCAGGCGTGGCTTCCGTTTTGATCCTACAAACGTCAGTTTTTGCGGCAGATAAAGATGAAGCGATTCTGGTTAACGTAGACAACTTCGTGCGAGCCGAAACCGCCGCACAAATGGATCGAGGGCTCCTTGCTCCTGGTGCAGCGATTAATAAATTTGTGCATTTCCGGGACCCTACACCTCTGGATGGCCAGAACGTTATTCGTATGAACAGGGATACCCTATACAGCTATGCCCTCGTCGATATTAGCAAGGGAGCCAGCCTGATCATTCCGGAGCTTGATGGACGCTATGTGTCGGTCATGGTCATCAATGAGGATCACTACATTAACAAGGTGTACGGCGCTGCAGGCACCTACAATCTAAAGATGAAACAGTTTGACACCCCCTATGTGACTGTGGTTGCGCGCACCCTCGTAAATGCGTCCGATCCTGCGGATATTAAAAAGACAAATGACTTGCAGGACCAGATTATTCTCAAAGCCGCTTCTGCCAAACCTTACACGCATCCCAACTACGATGAAGAGAGTTATAAGGCGACCTATGACGCGCTGCTTCAGCTGGGTAGAGGTGTTACCGATTTTGAACGTTCCTTCGGAAAGAAAGAGGATGTGACGGAAGTTCGTCACCTAATCGGTACTGCTATCGGCTGGGGTGGTTTGCCTGAGGAAGAGGCCTACTATATTAACGTGGAGCCAAACCTGCCGGTTGGGGCTTATCAGATTACGGTCAAAGATGTTCCTGTAGATGCCTTTTGGTCTGTCAGCATGTACAACAAAGAGGGCTTCTTTCAGGAGAACGAATACGATGCCTATAGCGTGAACAACCTCTCCGGCACCCCCAACGAAGATGGTTCTTTTACGATCCATTTTGGCGGCGACCCTAAAAGTGTAAACTATCTTCATCTTACGGAAGGATGGAATTACTTGATTCGTTTTTACCAACCCCACAAGGAAATACTTGAAGGGACTTGGACATTTCCGAAAGCAATGCCTGTAAAGTAAACGCCCCTCCATAATATGAACCGAAAGGAGATATAATGAAAAAGATTTATTTGATGGTCCTGGCCAGCCTGCTGATGATAACTTCAAGCTTAGCTGCAGAGCAAAAACTTACCCCAGATGAGGCTAAAGCCATAGCCAAAGAAGCCTATGTTTACGGTTTACCTATGGTGCTTAATTACAAAACGATGCACAATTATGTAGTAGATAAAAAATCACCTGAATACAAGGGTAACTTCAATGATTTGACATCTGAGGCGAGAGTATTTACTCCAGAAGATAAAGCGATCGTTACTCCAAATTCAGACACCCCATACTCTTTTATATGGGCAGACATGAGAGCTGAGCCTCTCGTCCTCACGGTTCCAAAGATCGAAAAAGAGCGCTTTTATGAGGTTCAACTCATTGATCTCTTTACGCATAACTTCGCTTATGTCAGCACGATTGCAACAAGTAGTGTTCCTGGAAAGTATCTCATAACCGGACCGGACTGGAAAGGTGAGGTGCCTAAGGGAATTAAAGAAGTCATTCCTTGTGAAACGGAGCTTTTTTTCAGTATTGTTCGTACCCAATTGTTTAATCCTGATGATTTGAAAAATGTCAAAGTGATCCAAGATGCGCAAGGTCTTGAGCCATTGAGTACCTATCTTGGGGTTAAAAGTCCTGCTGAGGCACCTGCACTCGATTTCCCAAAATGGAAAGAAGGTGAGCAATTTACAGCAGGCGCCTTCAATTATATGGATTTTATGCTCAATCTTGTAAAAGTACCTCAAGAAGAACAAGCCTTAGTGAAGCGATTTGCAAAGATCGGATTGGGCACTGAAGCTAAATTTGATCTGAGTAGTTTCCCTCCTGAAATACAAAAGGCATTTGAAGAGGGTGTAAAAGAAGGCTTTGCTGAGATAGAAGCATTCATTGCAAAAGAAGGTTCCGACCCACTGGCGAGTTCTAAAACATTTGGAACCAGAGCATTTTTGGGCAAGAGTGCCAAAGAGAACTATAAGCTAGATAACCTGTTTCTCTTGCGTGCAGTCGCGGCACATATGGGTCTCTATGGCAATTCGGGTGATGAAGCCATCTACCCAGCCTACCTAGCAGATGCTAAGGGCGCTCCATTTGATGCCTCACAAAACAACTATACACTGACCTTTAAAAAAGATGAGTTTCCGCCTGTAACAGCATTCTGGTCTCTCACAATGTATGATGGCAAAACACAACTTCTGATCGACAATCCACTCAACAGATATCTGCTCAACTCTCCTATGTTAGATCAATTTGTAATTGCAGAGGATGGATCTCTAACACTTTACATCCAAAAAAAGTCACCAGGTAAAGAACTCGAATCCAACTGGCTACCGACTCCTGATGGCCCTTTTTATGCGATACTGAGGCTCTATGGACCAGAGAAAGGGGCTCTCCAAGGTAAATGGGTGAATCCACCACTTGTTAACGTTTCGAAAAATTAAATAAGGGAAATGAAAATGAATATCAACAAGTGGACACATCGTCCAATCATCACAACTGCATTGGTAGTTTGTAGTTTTTTACTAACCTTTAGCCACTCTGCAATCGCAGCTGAGGGGGGCATTGTGACGCCGGAGACGTACATCCGCGCGGAAACTGATCGGGCATTCACGGGGAGCATTATGCAATCTGGCGGTGTGAATCTTTTTAAACACGATCGTACTCCTCCGCCAGTGGATCAGCAACCTATCGTACGAATGAACAAGGACACGCTGTACTCAGGAGCTATTGTCGACACAGAAGGTGGCGCAACGGTAACTGTGCCGGAGATTGCGGATGGTCGCTATGTGTCAGTCCTTCTTATCGACAACGACCACTATGTGCCCTCTGTGATCTATACCGCAGGCACCCATAAGCTACCGCAAGACAGCAAATATCTGGGTATAATCATTCGTCTACAACTATTCGATGCGAATGACCCGGCAGAAATCGAACTGGTCAACAAGATACAAGATCAAATTGTCATTACGGCTAACAGCGCCGACCCATTCCCCCCCTTCAAGTGGGATAAGGCATCACTAAAAAACCTGACTGAGCAATATGAAAAAGAAGCGAGCCAGTTAGAGAATTACAACGGTATGCAGGGGCCACGCGGTAAGCTTGTTAAGGAGAAGTCCCGTCATCTCGCCGCAGCCGCTGCCTGGGGACTGTTCCCCGAACAGGACGCCATTTACTTGAACTACAGCGGCGGCCATGATGACCAGCAATGCTATCAAGCCACCTATCAGGTTCCTGACAATGACGCTTTCTGGTCCATCACTGTTTATGGCAATGATGGCTACATGAAAAACGATAACGTTGTTGTCAACTCATCCAACGTAAAACTGAATGAAGACGGCACCTTTACCGTGCCTTACGGATCGAAAGAGATCTGCGGCGATGTTCCTAACCGGCTGGACGTCACCGAGGGCTGGAACTTCCTCATGCGTGTCTACCGCCCTGGTCCGAGCGTTGTGGACGGAACTTACAAGTTACCGAATGCTGAGCCGGTCAAATGAGAATATGAATGGGACGGGCGGGCAATTTTAATCGTCCGCTAGGAGTTTGTTCGAGAAGAATGTGGTTCCAAGTCACAAGATTTCAGAATGTCTCGACTAGAGTCTAATAAATTAACGTAATAAAGGAGTATCAGGTAATGGGTGGACTAGGAATTTTTGCACTAATTGTGCTTTTAACGATCGTAGCAACGATATTGGGTGCTGTTGTCTGGATGGCAATATTACCGGGCAATGTGGCTCGCCGTCGGGGGCATCCTCAGGCTGAGGCAATTAATGTTGCAGGGTGGCTTGGAATTCTCACCGGCATTGTCTGGATCCTGGCGTTGATATGGGCTTATACGGTGGCCGACGACATGAATCCGGCAAGCGCTGGTGGAGGTGCATCATGATTGTATTTCTCACAGTATGCTATATCGCAGTGCTGGCTATCCTGATCAAGCTCAAGATGGTGCCTTTGAATACCTTCACCAAGATATCGCCGGTGCTCTTTAGCATGTTGCTCGGGGTGGTTCTCTTTATACCCATGCAGTTCGCTGCCCCGTCAGGACCTGTTATTGCCGGCAGACATGTCGTGCAGATCGTGCCGCTTGTTGCAGGTCGTGTGACGGAGGTCGCGGTAGAGGCCTACCAACCGATAAAACAAGGCGATCTTCTTTTCCGTATTGATGACCGGCCCTACCGGGCTGCAGTTGCCGCCATCGAGGCCCAGCTGATGCTCGCCAAGCGCAGGTTCGACCAGGCGAGCGAGTTGCAGAAATCACGTGCTGGAAGCCTCTTCGAGGTGGAGGCTGCTGAAACTCAGGTTGAGAGTCTCAAAGCGCAGCTCGATGGCGCACAGTTCAACCTTGAGAATACGTCGGTGTATGCACCGGCGGACGGCCATGTAACTTCTCTCGCATTGCGCGAAGGCTCAATAGTAGTCGCGATGCCGTTCACGCAGGCAATGGCTTTTGTAGACGATTCGGAAACAATCGTTGTGGTTCAGATACATCAGATCAATCTTCGCCATGTGGCTCCGGGCCAGGATGTTGAACTCGTCTTTAAGACACGCCCAGGCGAGGTTTTCCCCGGGACCGTTGATCACGTGGTATCAGATTTGGCTACTGCCCAGCTTGCACCAGGCGGTATTTCGCCAGTGCCACAGGAGATAGTACCCGCACCCTTTTATGTTCGCGTCGATCTCGACGATCCCGACATTGCCAGATCACTGGAGGCCGGCGCAACCGGAACGGCAGCGATTTACACCGGTGAGTTCGAGATCAGTTATATGATCCGCAAGGTCATGATGCGGATGGATGCATGGCTTGCCTATATAATGCCGGTTTAATCAGGAGTTGCATAAATCATGAAGACTAGACATATGAAGACTAGACATATATTGATCTCGATTGTTCTGGCACCGTTTTTGCTCGTGGCATGTGCTACGGTGCAGCCTCCTGAAGCCGAGGAAACACTTGCCAACGCCTTACCGTCGACCACCGAGATACCCACCGAATTCCAGACCGACGAAGTGGATAGTGGCGAGGTGGACGACGGCTGGATCGCAACATTTGGCGATGCCCAGCTTGATGCCCTGGTTGAGGAGGCAATCACCAACAATTTGAACCTGAGAGCTGCAGCCAGCCAGGTTGATCGTGCAGCAGGGCTCGCCCGTCTCGCGGGTGCATCGCTGAAACCCATGGTTGGTCTCGGTGGCGGTAATAGCGAAACCTTTTCAGATAAGGATCTTTTGTCCGGCAATTCCTACAACGCCGCGCTAACGATGAGTTGGGAGGTGGATGTTTGGGGCAAGTTGCGTCAGCGTGTTGCCGCCGGTGAAGCTTCTTTGGCAGCTACCACCGCCGACTTTGAGTTCGCCCGTCAATCGATTGCCGCGACCACGGCCAAAACCTGGTTCCTCGCTACGGAGATCGCTCAGCAACTTCGTCTTGCCGAAGAGAGCGTCGACATTTTCAGCGAGGTACTGGAGATCGTCACGACAAAGGAGCGAGTCGGCCAGGTGACGATGCAGGATGTCTACCTGACTGGCGCCGATCTTTCTTCCGCCGAAGAGTCGGTACAGCAGGCAACGGCGGCACGTGATTCGATTCTGCGTGGCCTTGAGGTGTTGCTGGGACGCTATCCGGGAGCGGATATTGAGACCGCCTCCGAGCAATTGCCGTTACCACCCGCGATCCCGGTCGGAGTCCCCTCTGATCTGGTATCGCGGCGACCTGATCTTCAGGCTGCCGAGGCGCGGGTAAGGGCGGCATTTTTCCTGACTGAAGAGGCGCGGCTCGCCAAGTTGCCGAGCTTCGATCTGAGCATTTCTGCCGGTTACACATCGCTGACCGATTTTATCGGCAAGCTGTCTGCGGGAATCGTTGCGCCGCTGTATACCGGGGGTGCACTCGAAGGTCAGCTGGAAATTGCAACGGCCGACCAGATGGCGGCAATTGCGGTCTATGGACAGTCTGTCCTCACCGCTTTTCTGGAAGTAGAAAATGCCCTGGCTAATGAACGCATCTTTACACGACGGCTGGCGCTGTTGGAGAAGGTTGTCGATGACAACCAGCGCGCCTATCAACTGGCCGCCAAACAGTACGAAGTAGGCCGAACCGAAGTGCTGAATGTGCTGCAAATTCAGGGACGTGTGCTGGCAGCACGGTCGGCACTGATCCGGATACAGAGCGAACGCCTTGCCACGAGAATTGATTTGCACCTGGCATTAGGCGGAAGCTTTAAGGTTTCCGAAGGTCAGTAAGTGCCTTTGGCCTGAAAAAGAAGCACTTGAAGGCTGATTGGCATGTTAGGGGACAAAACAAAAAAATTTACCTAAAGGAGTGTGACATGAACAGAATCTGTAAGAGTTGTTTATTGGTGGTTTTGCTTGCTTCACTGTTGTTGATCAATGTTGGTTGCTCAGCCAATGCCCCCCCAGTCGGAGTCGGAGCAGCGCGGGGAGCGGCTGTAGGGGCGATCGCCGGACAGGCGATGGGACGGAACACTAAATCCACTTTGATCGGTGCGGGTGCAGGTGCACTCGGCGGCGCTATCCTCAATGACGGCAGGCGAAGAGGATGGTGATCGGTGCGCTTGCCGATACACACGGTGGTGCCTTGCTCAATGACGAGAGAGCAGGTACAGAGAATACCGTTACTGGGATGCAATACTAAAATAATCATCAGCTACACAGGAGAACTGCAATGCAATCTTCAGTCCAAGAAATAGCCAAGCTTCAGATGCGCCTTGATGGTATCGAACGACAGAATATTAGGATGAAACAATTACTGGTTATGTTGACCCTTTTGATTGTTCCGCTGTTTTTGTTGGGAGCAAAGCACGGAGCAAACGACGCACAGTTTGGTCAGATTACCGCCACAGGGATTACCATCCGCGACGCATCCGGTGCGGAACTGGTCTCTATCGGCGCTGACAAGAAGCAAGGGGCCGGCATAACTATCTACAATAGCGCAGGAAAGGGCGTTATAACCCTGGGTATTCCGGCCGACGGCAAAGGCAGCGGTATCGCGGTATATGATTCCGAGGGCAGGCCCCGCGTCGGTCTGGGCATGGACGACGGGATGCCTGGTATAGCCCTGGTTGATAAAGAGGGTGCAAAGATTTTGGCAATGGGCGGCACTGTCGAAAAAGGCTATGGCATCATCATCAATGATAAAAAGGCAGTGCAACGAATAGGTCTTGGGTATAAGGACGGCAATGCCGGCATCATGCTCTACAACGAGAAAGGTCAGTACGTAAGGGGTCTGATTCGACAGGAGGACGGTTTAAACTATGCCTCTTATATAGATGACAACGAGAAAGAGATATTCGAATAAAGCAAAACCAAACATATTGATGACCTTTAGACCGCATTATAGACTTGTGAATTGTTTTTTTATATAAAAAGGAGACCAATCATGAATTTCATTTTACGAACTACGTTAATAGCTCTGTTAATATCATTTGTATCCTCCTCTGCCTGGGCAGATAAGTACTCTGATACAAAACAAATGTTCGAAAAAGCGGGTACCTCTGACATGTTTAATAGTGCTTATGGCTATGCACTATTTCCAACCATAGGCAAAGGGGGATTAATTGTTGGTGCAGCCTACGGTAAGGGCCGTGTTTATGAGAAAGGCGCGTACATTGGGGATACAGAGATGAGTCAGGCGTCCATGGGCTTTCAACTTGGTGGTGTAGGATTTAGTCAAGTCGTTTTTTTTCAAGACGAACGTTCACTCTCCGAGTTCATCAACGGTAAATTCGAGTTCGGTGCGGAGGCCCAGGCTACCGTATTGACAGCTGCAGCTGGTGCATCCGCTAATACCGGTGGCAGCTCTGCAACAGCAAGCGGCGGGAAAAATAATGCCACCACTGGTAGCAGTGGTTACCATAAAGGTATGGCAACCTTTACCATCACCAAAGGTGGTGCAATGTTTGAAGTTAGCATTGGCGGACAAAACTTCACTTTCACAAAACATTAATCTGAAAACAGATTTGACGTAAGAATGCTCGATTTACCGCTAGCTCTTTGGAACAAATATTTTGTTACCTTAGCTGCCACATTACTCTTTTACCTTGTTAGCATTTATGTTTTTTTGGATTAGGGATAGAAATGAGGTCGAGCGGACTAGTATTATATTATAAAGAGGGAAGTACGGGGCTTCTCTATTAGATCAAAATATTAAGGAGAGAGATATTTCTATGAAACGCATAATGTATTTGGTGATGGCTATGGCACTTGTGATTTCCTTCGCTGGCTGTACTTCAAAAAGTACCAAGATTAAGAACAAGGAGAAGGGAGCAAGCAGTGATGCCCGCATTACCTTGACCAAGAAATATACCGATTGTGTGAGCAAGGCTGCTGGGGATAAAGCAGCAATCGAAGCTTGTGATGCTATTCTCGAATCCATCAAGAAGCTTAAGTGAGTCGATCATCGTGTCCTCAAACCACCTACCTTCGTGAAGCTGATCGAGGCGCAGGCAAGCGGTGAGTGAGGAAGGAGTCCTGGGGGGACCTACTTTAGGCCTCTCCTAGAGGTTTTAATATCGTTAGCGGGAACATGCTCATAACAGGATGGTTCTACTACTGCGCATTTTGGTGCTTGCGGGAAGTCTGCTTATTCTGTGTGCAGTAAACACTCATTGTATTGGCCAGGATCTTGTCGTTTATCCTGCCGATGGGCAAAGCCAAGAGCAATTGGATAAGGATAAAGATGAGTGTTACACATGGGCAAAACAACAGACCGGTATTTTTGATCCCATGGTGCAGTCCCCAGCAAGCACTACAACGCAACAGTCCCCCCCCAGGGAGGCCTTGTTCGTGGTGGTGCACGTGGAGCACTTGTAGGTGTTGCAGCAGGAGCAATCGCAGGGAATGCAGGCAAGGGTGCTGGTATCGGTGCTACTGTGGGAGCACTCGGTGGAGCCATGAAACAGAAAGATCAACAACGTCAACAAAACCAGGCCGCAGAGCAAAAAGCTGCAACATACGGCAAAAACCGAGAAGGATATACCCGGGCACAAAGTGCGTGCCTTGAAGGACGTGGGTATTCAGTCAAATAGAAAAATTATTTGCGATAACTATGACCCAGTTTCTTCATCCAATTTCTTTAATCAATCGTGCAATTTTTACCATCGTTGCAGTTGTCATCATCCTTAACAGTACTCTAGTTGAAGCCGGAGAGCGGACTCGTATCGGTCTCGTTCTTGGTGGTGGAGGCGCACGGGGCGCTGCTCACATCGGTGTTTTGCAGGTCCTCAAAGAACAACGCATCCCCATCGACTGCGTGTCAGGTACCAGCATGGGTGCCCTTGTATCAGGCGCTTCTACGGCCAAGGATAAAAATGTGAACGTCCCCGATATTCAGAACTGAGGCTGCGAGGATGGGGCTTGACCCTAACATCTGGTTTCGTAATATTGAAATTGTTGCCGCCAAGCGAATCGGGCGTGAGACAGTATAGTATGTGAGCAATATCTATAAGTATTATGTAGCCTATAAATTGATCGTAGCTAATCGGGAAAAGTCGCCGAGGGCGAGCGCTGTAGGGGAATAATTGATGATTAAGGCGTTTTACAATTTATTTGGGGGAGTTATGAATCAAAACTGTGGTTCAATGATGTGTGTGGGGTTACTTGCGGCACTCCTTTTTTTATCCGGGATGTCTGAAAGTTATGCAAAGCCCAGTGCAAGTATGAAATTTACTATAAATCGGGAAAGGAATCTTAAGGAAGGTAAGGAAACTTTGATTCTTCCCTACGCCTTTCCATCGGAATCAATGGGCACAACCCTTGGTGTGGGAGGTATGGCAAAAGGTTATGGGCAGGAGCAGCTGCTGGTTGCCGGGGCGGCCTGGGGGAGCTTCGATGACGCTGTAGGTATTGTCCTTGGGCTTTGGGATTATAAGCTTCCCGCCACAAACAGGTTCTTTTTCACATTTTTGGGGTCAGCTGGAGAGTATCCACGTCAGCGTGCCTATACCATACCGGGTACTAAGGGGCAGGACGGTTCTCCCGGGTCAAACGACTCGGATAAAGATGACTACGTGGAGACCAGCGGGGAGGATAACTGGTGGGAAATGAAGGTCGAATATGTTCTACCGATTGGCGGGATGAAAAACGATGGGATGGCTAATTATAAGCTCAAACGAGGGATGCTTGTTTCTGGTGCCTCAGGCGGGAAAGAATGGAATCCCCTGACTAGTGGTGCGACCGTCTTAGTGCTTAAGAATTTTAATCGCTATCAGCAATTCGAGTCAGATGAAGGAGATGTAGATGGAGCCATGCATCCTCTGGAGTTTGGTGTCTTATATAACAACACTGATTTCTATTCCAATCCGTCTGAGGGCAGCAGCCAGTACCTGTCGGTAGCCCATGATTTTGGCTAGCTGGAATCACCTGAAACCTGGACTTTTATTGAGTTTGAGGGAAGCAAATATTTCTCCCTTGGAGCAAATGACGTCGCCAGGCAGCAGGTGGTAGCCCTCAATTTGTGGACTGGCAGTTCTCCCTCCTGGGAGACAACAACTAACGCCGATGGCCAGGTGGAGGTTTCCCATGATCCCCCTTACCTGGCTGGTGCCAGGCTTGGTGGATTTTACCGGTTTCGCGCATATCCAACGAATAGATTTAATGATAGATCGGTTATCTATACTACGGCTGAATATCGCTTTACTCCTGAGTGGAATCCCATTGGTGAAACGTCCTGGCTGCGTTGGTTAAAGATGGATTGGATGCAGCTGGTCGGTTTTGTAGAGGGTGGCCGGGTAGCAAATGAATACTCCGATCTGTTTTCCGACTGGAAGGGGGATATCGGTTTCGGTTTCAGGGCAATGATGGCTGGTGGTGTTGTCAGGTTCGATTATGCCGTCTCAGAGGAAGGCTCTGCCGGCTGGGTTATGTTTGGGCAGCCGTTCTGAAAAATGGGAAAGAGTACGGTGCAAATTTTTGAGACTCGTGAATCCACTGTTACTGGTACATATGGTTATTCTCGTTCAGGATGCTCCTTCATGCGGTCGCTGCGACTTGCCTACCCGTTCGCCGCGAAGTCTGGTCAGCATGTCCAGCCCGCTACTCCTCGGCATCTTGGCATCTACGATGAGACACCCGTCCTCGCCGGTCCTATAGTCGCTCGCAAAGAAGTCTTCGGCCGATGCAAAGGCAACTGCATTGTGCCCTGCGGAGCGAACGACTCTTGCAAGGCTTCTGCGCACAGAGGCATCGTCATCCACAACATAGATATTGGTCCTAATCGTTATCATAGGGGAAAAGTTAGCAGAAGAGCGGAGGCGTGTCTATTAGACCTTAGTCGTATGGTCTGAGTATGCGAATTTTCATGGAAGTAGCCTGCCTTGCTCCTGCATTGAGAACTCACGCCGGTATGATGCTGTCAGTAGGGAGCCAATTCCGCCGTGGTATGTTGCCTCGCATTGGTTGGGAGTTGGCATTTTGCTTTCCTCCAAACCTCTTCTCCGAGTTCCTGCGAAATGACTTTTTTCAACAATACCACTTTCGGGATGCAGATGTAAAATGTGGGGGAAGCATTAATGATCTACTAGATGGACGGGGAAAATAAATCAGTCGGATAAGTTGATAAAAGGGAAGTGGTTGTGGGGAATAGCGTGGGGAATGGCAAAAGACAAACAAAAAAACGGGCAGCTAGACTCAGTCTAGCTACCCGTTTTTATTAACTGGCGTCCCCAACCGGATTCGAACCGGTGTTGTCGGCGTGAAAGGCCGATGTCCTGGACCTGACTAGACGATGGGGACAAGAACAATTTGGTGGGTCGTGCGCGGCTCGAACGCGCGACTCTCTGATTAAAAGTCAGATACTCTACCAGCTGAGTTAACGACCCCCAAAGTCATGGCTATATACAAGCTCACGTAAGTTGTGTCAACCTGAAATTAACCTTGTCCTTGATTTTTATCATTTGTCGCGGTCATGGTCAAGGGTAATTGGACATAATTGGTCATAAATATCAGGTTTGCAGTTTGGAATCAAACCTCAGACAGTTGTGGCCTTATAAAGAGATAAAGTGAAAAAAGTTGTGACTGGTGTAAAGGAGTGCTATATGACAGGGGTAGCATGTTTTGTCAGTGGAGAGAGGTGAGTGACAGGGTTTCTTGAGAGAAGTACTAGAGGGGTTTCAATGGGATTGTTAAAAGGTTCTGCAAGTTTTGTACGGTTTACTCTGGAAGGTGATCTTCCGGAAAACCCGTTGGATTATATCGCCGACAGGGTTGTTGCGTTTTCGTTTAAAGATATTGATGACACCTATGATGAGTATTCCGTCGGCTGGGTGTCGATTCTTAATATGTTCGATTCTGAATTTCAGTTTGCATCGTACGTGGCTGGCGATTATATCACTCTGACCCTAAGGGTGGATGAGCGGAAAGTTTCTCCTGCCATACTTAAAAAGTTTACACAAAAAGAAGAAGAGCGGATCAAAAGTGAACGTCAGATCCCCAAATTAAGCCGTACAATGAAGGTTGAGATTAAAGAGAGGGTCAAGGTTGAGCTGATGAGAAAAGCGATCCCGGTACCATCAACGTTTGAACTATGCTGGAACCTTTCTGGATCTACATTGCTTTTCTTCTCAACGAATAAGAAAATACACGCTGTGCTGGAGGATTTTTTTAAAGAGAGCTTCGGGCTTTTGATTCGCCAGCAGATACCTTACACAATAGCGGAGCATCTACTTGATGAGGAGAGTCTGCCGTTGCTGGGGAATGTAGGACCGCAGATATTTGTTTAGTACCTTATTCCTGAACTTCTGCTATAAAAAACAAGAAATTGAGGAATGTATTTTAAAATTATGTGGTTCGAAATACCACCATGGTACTTATACCCCCTTGTGGGGTGTTAGTGTTTTACTCTTTTTTTCCCGTTTACCGGGATTAGTGATCATCTATTAATATTTTCAGGATTGTAGTGTAATTATGGATTTAGTCGACCTTATAGCGGAAAAACGATTTTTGGGTCAGGATTTCCTCACCTGGCTCTGGTGGAAGAGTGAGGAGCGCGGCGGCACCATAGAGCTGCCAAACATTGGGGATGCTACTGTTGTTTTTGAAAAACATATGCTTTTGGAGTTCGGTGAAGGAGAGTCGAGCGAAAAAATTATCTGTTCCGGTCTGCAGGCAGAGTTGCAGGAAGCCAGAACCGGTCTGCAGATGGGCAAGAAACTGGAGCAGGCGAGAATTGTGATTGGCCATAATAATTATGAGTACAGTTTTACTCTGGCCGCAGCACTGATGGAGTTCAGGAATGTACGGTTGCCGAAAACAGAAGCAACGGAAACAGACCGAGGTGAAAACCCGGAAGAGGTTGAGGGCATGATACTTGAGCGTATCTTTCTCTTTGAGGAATTGATTCGTCTGGTAAATGTTATTTTTCTCCAGTTTTTACAGGTGCGGCTGAGCGATGATTGGCGCGATGAACTGGTAAAGGTTAGGACCTGGATTAATAAAGCCGGAGTTGTGGAGTCGTAAAAATCCGATTTCTTGCGTTGTAGGTTTTTCTCAGAACCTCAGCATATCGCGTGTATGGCTGAGGGCCTGATAAAAACACTACGCCTTGGATATCGAACTTTTTGACTTTATAGCCATCTAAGGCTTCGAATGATCTTTTTATGAGTTTGTCATTGAAAATCAAGAGGATTTTTTTTACGCGAATTTCCTCGGAACATAAAGTGGGAACATGGAGTTTGAAACAGTAATAGGGCTGGAGATACACGCCCAGTTAAAGACGGAATCAAAAATATTTTGCGGATGTTCAACAGCTTTCGGGGCGCCCCCCAATACGCATACCTGTCAGGTCTGTCTTGGTATGCCGGGTGTGCTGCCGGTATTGAACAGGAAAGTAGTAGATTTTTCCATTAAAATGGGGCTTGCGACTGATTCTGTTATTAATAGACATAACACATTTGCCCGGAAAAATTATTTTTACCCTGATTTGCCAAAAGGGTACCAGACGTCTCAATTCGATCTTCCGATTATCGGGCCTGGAAAAGTTGCAATTGAAATAGATGGCCAGGAAAAAATAATTGGTATTACCCGGATGCATATGGAAGAGGATGCGGGCAAACTTATCCATGACGAAGTTGAGCCTGTTTCCCATGTGGATCTGAATCGTACCGGAACCCCACTACTTGAGATTGTTTCAGAACCGGATATGCGGTCACCTGCGGAAGCATATGGTTATCTCAAAAAAATCCACTCTATTCTTCGTTATCTCGATATCTGCGATGGCAATATGCAGGAGGGGAGTTTTCGTTGTGACGCGAATATTTCGCTGCGTCCACTTGGGCAGGAAGAACTAGGTACACGTACAGAGCTCAAAAACATGAACTCTTTTAAAAATGTTCAGAGTGCTTTGGAATACGAAGTTCGCAGACAGCGGGATATCCTGCTTGACGGGGGGAAGGTTGTGCAGGAGACGCTGCTCTGGAATCCGGATAAAAATTGTACAGAGTCTATGCGGGGAAAAGAAGATGCGCATGATTACAGGTATTTCCCATGTCCGGACCTTGTTCCTGTTGAGATCAGTGAGGAGTGGATAGAAGAAATCCGGGCAACCTTGCCGGAGCTTCCGGATCAGAGGAAAGGTCGTTTTATTGAGGAGTATAATCTTCCTGAGTATGATGCGGCAATCCTGACTGGAGACCGGGAGCTGGCGGATTTTTTTGAAACAGTGGTTAAGGTGGGTGCGAATACCAAAAAAGTTTCCAACTGGATTATGACGGAGTTGCTTCGAGAGTTGAAGGGAGCAGAAATTAAACATTGCAGGGTGACTCCGGAACAACTGGGAGAGCTCCTGCTTATGGTCGATCGTGGGACAATTAGTGGGAAAATTGCCAAAACGGTGTTTCCTGACATGATGGAGAGCGGCAAAGATCCTAAGATAATTGTGGAAGAGAAGGGGCTCTTGCAGGTTTCCGATGAAGGGGAGTTGTCATCAATGGTAAAAGAGATTGTAGCAGCAAATCCAGCTCAGGCAGAAGATTTTAGAAATGGCAAGGATAAGCTTATGGGCTATTTTGTTGGACAGTTAATGCAGAAAACAAAGGGCAAGGCAAATCCGAAAATTGCAAATGAACTTTTTGTTAAAGAGTTGAGAGGATAAGCTGTAAAAGTGGACAAAGAACAGTGGCAGAAAAAAGGGGCCGGCCACAGGGGGCGTTTACGTGATCGCTTTCTTGAGAAAGGATTTTCCGGTTTCAGCGATTCAGAGGTTCTGGAATTACTGCTCTCTTTTGGTACTCCGCGCACGGACTGCAAGGAACCGGCCAGGCTTCTGCTTGAAAAATTTGGTTCTTTCTCCAGGGTTATAGAAGCCCCGCTAACTGCATTGCAGGAGATAAAAAGTGTGGGGCCCAAAAACAGTTTCGCCCTTCATTTTGTGCAGAGAGTAGCGAGTTATTATCTTAAAGAACGATTACAGGGCAAGCGCTATCTTCACTCATCCCGGGAGGTCATTGACTACCTTGTTCATTCGATGAGAGGACTCAAAAAAGAAGTTTTCACCGTAATATATCTCGACTCTTCCCATGGTATAATCGATTCCGAGATTGTGGCCGAGGGTACCTTGAATATCAATACCGTTTATCCGCGGGAAATAATTTCCAGAGCGCTTCAATTTCATGCGGCAGCCCTTATAATAGCTCATAATCATCCATCTGGTGCTCTCAGTCCTTCTCCCCAGGATCTCAAACTGACGAAAACGCTCTGGCTTGTGTGCCACCATATGCAGATGCAGCTTCTGGACCATATTATTATAGGGGACGGGTCATATAGTTTTGCAGATAACGGACTGATGCAGTCGATAAGGCAGGATTGCCTCACAGTCATTGAATCTATACAGCGCTGATGGCTTCTCTATACCTGCATATTCCATTTTGTAAAACAAAATGCTGTTATTGCTCGTTTAACTCCTTTGCGGCAATGGGTGAGATGTATAACCCGTATGTTAAAGCCCTGAAAATGGAGATAAGCCAACTGGTGGAGAAGTCTGAGAGAACTCCGCTGGAGACACTTTTTATAGGTGGTGGAACACCAACAGTGCTCGCCCCGGATCAGCTGGTTGATATTATAAGACACGTAGAGACACTGTTTGGTTTTACAAGGGATGCTGAGATTTCCATAGAGGCTAACCCCGGCACGGTGGGTGATGCTGACTTAATAAAGCTGAAAAATGGAGGCGTGAACAGGCTTTCCCTTGGAGTGCAGTCATTTGATGATATGGAGCTTCGTATTCTCGGTCGGTGCCATACCAGCAGTGATGCTGAAAAGGCGATTAGACTCGCCCAGGAAAGAGGGATTGAGAACATCAGTATTGATCTTATGTATGGGTTGCCGGGCCAGGACGCTGAATCCTGGCGGTGGTCTCTTGATATGGCTTTTTCTCTTAATCTCAAACACCTTTCTATTTATCAGCTTACAATTGAGCCTGGAACAGTCATGGAAGGTTCTATTAATAGAGGGGAACTGTTCTTACCCGGTGAGGACGATATCGCTGAAATGGATGAACTGACGATCAGGTTTATTAGGGAGAGCAGATTGAATCAGTACGAAATATCAAATTATGCCGAAGATGGCTCTGAATGTCGGCACAATATAAATTACTGGCAGAATAATACATATCTTGCGGCGGGTGCTGGGAGTGTCAGTTTTATTGGCGGTGTGAGGGAGAAGCGTGTTTCAGATCCTTCAAACTATATCAATCTCATCACTGTTGGAGAAAATGTGATCCAGGACAGTGAGCAGTTGTCGGCAGAGGGTTCTTTTCGGGAGTCTGTTGTGATGGGGTTGCGAATGAACAGGGGTGTTTCAGTAAGTGATCTCTCTTCGAGGTATTCAATCGATTTAAGAGAGTATTATGGAGATATCCTGACCCGTCTGACAACCCTGTCTCTTGTTACTCTCAGGGGCGACAGGTTGCAGATAACTGATGCGGGTCGTCAGTTTGCAAACGGAATTATGTCTGAGCTTGTGTGATGGCGTCGTAAAAACTCTTCATTTTGCTCGTTGTTACAATTTTTCGTATCATTACGACGTACCTTATGTACGCCGAAATAATAGAAAAATTGTACGCCTCCAATATGAAGCTTTTTACTTATCCATCCAATATTAAGGTTTTAGCGAGTGTATCTTGTGTGATGGAGCGGTTAAAATAATTAGTTTAACTGTTATTTCCTGTGTAATAACGTGGTGTTTCTATTCTGGATAGGACAGGTGTTGATATGATCAATAAGATGATTGCCGGAATTCTTCCATTTATGCCCAAAAAACTGGTGTGGATGTTTTCAAAGGAGTATATCGCTGGCGAGACTCTTGAGGAGGCTATAAGCAACTCTAAGAGATTAAACGAAGAGGGGATTCTTACAACAATTGATATACTTGGCGAGTTTATAACCACGCTTGAGGAAGCTGAGACCAACAAAGATGAGTACCTTGAGGTAATAGATGCAGCGGAAAAAGCCGGTGTAGATGGGAACTACTCTCTTAAACCGACCTTTTTCGGATTACTTATTGATAAAGTTGTCGCCTATAAGCATATCAGGGAGGTAGTAGCCAAAGCAGCTTCATACGACAATTTTGTCAGAATAGATATGGAAGATTCACCGTGTACAGATCTGGAGATTGATCTGTACAGGAAATTGAAGGAGGAGTTTCCATTAAATGTGGGCCTGGTAGTCCAGTCATATATGAAACGTACACATCAGGATATTAAAAATATGATTGATTTGAATAGTGAAGATTCCCCTGTTAATTTACGTGTCTGTAAAGGGATCTACATTGAACCGGCGGAGATAGCCTTTAAGAAGTATGAGGAAGTGAATGAACATTTTTTAGAAGATATTGAATTGATGTTTAAAGAAAAAATGTACCCTGCCATAGCGACCCACGATGCTTTTCTGGTTGAAGGTTCTTACAAGCTAATTGAAAAATACAAGGTACCGCGGGAAAAATATGAGTTTCAGATGCTCTATGGAGTGACCCCGGCCCTGCGAAAATCGATTATCGACAGGGGCCACCGGATGCGTGTCTATGTGCCGTTTGGGAAGCAGTGGTTCGGCTACTCTACAAGAAGGCTGAAAGAGAACCCCCTGATGGCAGGAGTGGTTATAAGGGCACTGTTTAAAAAAGGGTAATCGTGAGTGAATGATGGCGTTGTAAAAAGTCCGATTTACTGCGTTGTAGGTTTTTATCAGAACCTCAACATAGCACTTGTATGGTTGAGGGCCTGATAAAAACACTACGCCTTGTATATCAAACTTTTTGACTTAGCCATCTAAAGCTTCGAATGACTTTTTTGCGAGTTTATCAGTGAATGTCCATTAAAAATGAAGATTTGGAAAACAAATGTGCTAAAAGTACATTTGTTGCTTGACAGGACGTGAGTTTAGTTTACACAGTACAGAGAATTCGTCTTCCTGAAAACAGTGGGGCGGCGAGAGGAGCAATCGTTTGGGGATGAAGCGTTTTGCGAAGGTGTGAGAGCTTCAAAATATTTAATATTTGATTAAGAATAACACCCCACAAGGGGGTATAAGTACCTTGGTGGTATATGTATGTAACCACATAATTTCAAACTACATTACTCAGTTTCTTGTTTTTTGTTACAAGGTTTCAGGAGTAAGGTACTAATCAATATTTAAGAGGATTGTATGGCCAGGCAGAAACTCAAGGAAATTGTAATTAATCAGGACTGGTGCAAAGGGTGTGGGATCTGTGTTCATTTCTGTCCCACTCAGGTTCTGGAACTGGATCGCAGTGAGAAGTCAGTAGTGGTCAGGCCGGAGGACTGTATCTGTTGTAAAATGTGCGAGTTGCGGTGTCCGGATCTCGCAATAGAGGTGCTTATAGACCAGGGTGAAAATAATGAAGAATAATATAAGATTCGTTCAGGGGAACGAGGCCTGTGTCGAGGGTGCACTCTACGCCGGTGTCGATTTTTTTGCAGGCTACCCGATAACCCCGTCAACTGAAATTGCTGAACTTTTGTCTGTAGGGTTACCGAAAAATGGCGGGAAGTTCATTCAGATGGAGGATGAGATTTCGTCAATGTGTGCAGTTATTGGTGCGTCTCTTACCGGCAGGAAGGCAATGACTGCTACAAGCGGGCCCGGGTTTTCACTTAAACAGGAAGCTATCGGTTACGCCTGTATGACGGAAATTCCTTGTGTGATTGCAAACGTGCAGCGGGGAGGACCGTCTACCGGCAACCCGACCCATGTCAGCCAGGGAGATGTTAATCAGGCTCGCTGGGGAACCCATGGTGATCACAGTATTATTGCCCTGACTGCCTCGAACCATCAGGACGTATTTAAGATTACGGTCGATGCTTTCAATTTAGCAGAAACATATAGAACCCCGGTTATCCTGCTTTTCGATGAAGCAGTGGGACATATGCGGGAGAAACTTATAATTCCGAGCCAGGGAGAAATTGAGATAGTTGATAGATTGCGGACCTCTCTAGGCAAGGATGTGGACTTCCACCCCTATCTTCCAAGAGAAGACGGCCGCCTGCCCATGTCTGATTTTGGTGGGCAGCACAAGTATAATGTGACGGGACTCTTTCATGATATGTGGGGTTTTCCATCCAATAATCCCAAGGTGATCAACGAACTTCTCAGGCACCTAGTCGATAAGATAGAGAACAATATTCATGAGATAACCAGGTATAAAGAGCATTATCTTGAAGGTGCTGAATATGTCATGGTTTCCTATGGTTCCTCTGCCCGGTCGGCAATCCATCTGGCCAAAGAGAGAAGGATGAGAGGCGAAAAGATAGGTGTTCTTGAGTTGCAGTCTATCTGGCCCTTCCCGGTGGAGTTAGTCAGGGAAAAATGTGCAGATGCCAAGGCAGTTTTGGTAGTTGAGATGAATATGGGACAGGTGCTTGCCCAGGTGAAGGCTGCGGTGAGGAAACCGGGCCGTGTTTTTCTTGCCAACCGTATTGACGGGCACTTGATCAGACCTTCAGATATAAAGAAACTCCTCCGGATTGTCCAGGGGAAGGGAGTATAGATATGGCTGTCAAAGATTATTTAAGAGAGAGATTTTTCCCTCATATGTGGTGTCCTGGCTGTGGTCATGGTATTATTCTTAATTCGCTGCTTCGCGCGGTTGAAGAGCTTGGAATTGAGAAAAATGAGATAGTAATGACCTCTGGTATTGGTTGTTCGGCCAGGATTTCAGGTTATGTTGACTTTCATTCGATGCACACCATGCACGGCCGCGCGCTGGCATGTGCAACCGGTATTAAGCTGGGAAGGCCTCATCTAAATGTCATTGTACCCATGGGTGATGGTGATGCCCTCGCTATTGGCGGGAACCACTTTATCCATGCTGCAAGAAGAAATATAGATCTTACCGCAATTGTTATGAATAATCGTATTTACGGTATGACTGGGGGGCAATTCTCGCCCCTGTCCGGAGCCGGTATAAATGCAACTACTGCACCGTACAAAACAATAGATAGTGAGTTTGATGTAGTTAAGCTTGCAACTGCAGCAGGAGCTACCTTTGTTGCACGTTCAACGGCCTTTCACGCCAAAGAGTCTACAGATTTTCTCAAAAAGGCAATCCAGCATAAAGGGTTTTCAGTGGTTGAAATCATGTCCCAATGTCCTACTCATTACGGTAGGAAGAATAAGGAGGGTGACGCAGTAGCTATGCTTGAACTGTATAAAACCAATACGGCAAAGTTTGGCTCCAAAGCCCTGGAAAAAAACCCTGACTTGACGCCCAGAGGTATCTTTGTTGATATCGAAAAACCGGAATACTGTGCAGAGTATGACAAGATAATTGCATTTGCAATGAAGGAGAAGGTGTCATGAAACGTATCCGACTTGTATTCTCAGGATCCGGCGGGCAGGGGGTAATTACCGCCGCCATTATTCTGGCAGAGGCTGCGGTAATTTATGAAAATATGAATGCTACTCAGTCCCAGAGTTACGGTGCTGCAGCAAGGGGAGGAGCCACCCGGAGTGATATTATTCTTTCTGAGGATGAAATTCATTTCCCCGAGATAGTTCAACCCAATATTCTGGTTTGTCTGACTCAGGAGGCTTATAATCTTTATTCTTCTGTAGTTCGGCCGGGTGGAACTCTGATCACCGACAGTCGTTTTGTTACTACATCTAAAAAAACTGATGCCAGACAGACCGAGTTGCCTATGTATGATTCTGTGATGGACCAAATTGGCAAACCTATTGTTTTTAATATCTGTGTTCTCGGTGCGTTAATTGGTACGACAGAATTAGTGCGGCCGGAGTCTGTTATGAAGGCTATTGCTGACAAGGTGCCAAAAGACTTTCTTAAGATGAATAACAAAGCGTTTGAGCTTGGTCTCGAACTGGCAGGGGAGTAAAAACAACTTCCTGAAATCGGATTATTTTTGTGTTCTTTCGATCAAAAGGCTGATAGCCCGTTAGGGATATCAGCCTTTTGCTATATGAAATCTATAACTGCCATTTGGGGAATGGATTGTTCACAAGGTTGGCGTTGTAATATCTGGGGTCCCCGGTCACCTCTTGTCCTATCCAGTGAGGCTGTGAAAATTTTTCACCCTCGTATTTCAGCTCAATTTCGGCGAAAATCAATCCTCTGTTCTCGCCTGCAAATTCGTCTACCTCCCATATAAATCCTTTAAATGGGATTTTGTATCGTGTCTTTTCGATTAAAGGTTTCCGGCACAGTTCCCGGAGAAGTTCCCTGGCATCTTCCAGAGGTATTTCATATTCAAATTCAAGCCTGGTCTCTCCGATGGTACGTCCTTTTATGGTGAGAAATCCTTTGTCGCCAATAATCCTTACCCGTACAGTTTTCCCGTCTTCTGCAGCGAGGTAACCCTGGCAATACTTTTTCCCTTCAGCAAATCCGCGCCAGTCCTCATTTATGATGAGGAATTTTTTTTCGATTTCTTTACCCATACCTGCTCCTTTTAAAAATTACTGACACCCCGCAAAGGAGGGGTAGAAGAGTCTTGTTTTTGTTTACCGGCCAGTTCAATGGCTGAAAAATTGAGTGTGGCGTGAATTGTGAGAAGTGGGAACAAGAGAGCCATGGTGAATATGTTTACTATGGGGATCATACTGAGAACAGCTGGAAGAATTCCTATTCTAAAAGCCGGGGTGGAGTGGGTTTTCAGCCAGCTGATTTTTTTCCCAAGTGACCACCTGCGGCGCGAAGCCGGGTAATCTATAAACATGAGGGTTGAGTAGTAGGTGTAGAGCAAAAAAACGGCAACCTGTCCTATCCCCGGTATAAAGTTTACGAAAAGTGCTGCAATTGTCAGCAAGACGCCGAAAAGAGCAATCTTGATTCCTTCGAAAATATCACGCAGAAAACCGGGTACAGACATACTTGCGTCCGGGTCAAAATGGTCGCCTGCGTGCAGTTTTTCGGCTGCTGTACTGAGGAATGCATAGCCGGGAGTTGAGAGCGTGTAGGACAGAAGGAAGGCCAGATAAAAGGCTGCTACTCTGGAAACAACGATGAATATCCAGCTGCCTGCCACCCAGCCTTTATGTTTTAGCCATCCCCAGACTGTATGGGTATCCGGCGCAGTAACAAAGAAGTTTCCGGTAAGATCATTTATGAAATTGATCGTGAACAGGTATCCGACCCAGGTGAGGGAGAAGGTAATGACAAAGAGAATCAGTGACCAGCCGATAAGGCGTTTATGGCTGAGCATGAAAACGAGGGAGGCAGACAACGGTTGCCACGGTGCTTCCGGAACCTGATTTTCATGCTGTTGCTTTTTCATTGTGTTTACTGGTATAAATGGATTGCTGGAGTCCAGAAGGTGTTGAGTTTCTGTAGTAAGGTATAAGCGTGACACAAAATATAGGTCTTTTTTTTTACTTAGCTATCTGAAATTTTGAATTTTTAAGAGAGTATAAAATACCGGATTATGATTTACATCATGCCTGAAATGGAATGGATCGTATGAGTATAGTGAGTAAAAAGCAGAACAAGCCGGTTTATGAGTGTCATAAGTGCGGCTATCAAAGTGTTAAATGGCTGGGGCGCTGTCCTGAATGCGGTGAGTGGGAGAGTTTGGCGGAGAGAAAAATAGCTCCCCAGGGACCCTCCTCCCGCTCTTTTACTGAGCCTGTTCCACTGTATCTGGCTCCGGATGGGGATGAGGAACGAATTAGTACCGGTATTGAAGAATTAGACCGGGTTCTTGGAGGCGGGATTGTTCCCGGGGCCGTAGTTCTTATTGGCGGTGAGCCGGGGATTGGCAAATCAACCCTCATCCTCCACCTTCTTGCATCAGTGGCAACTCAAGAGAGAAAGGTTCTCTATGTTTCCGGAGAAGAGTCCGCCCGGCAGATAAAGATGCGTGCTCGTCGTCTTGACGCTATTCATCCTGAAGAATACCTGGCGACGGAAAACAGTGTAGAGCAGATTATCGCTATGACTATGGCAATGAAGCCGAGTCTTCTTGCCGTTGACTCGATCCAGACCTTAACGTGTTCTGAAATAGCATCATCACCAGGTTCTGTAACCCAGGTCAGGGAATCGGCGTATAAGCTTCTGGAGATGGCAAAAAGAGAAGATATTCCGATTGTGCTGGTGGGTCACGTGACCAAAGATGGGTCGATTGCCGGTCCAAAGGTGCTCGAGCATATGGTCGATACGGTACTTTATTTTGAAGGGGACCGCAGCCACGCCTTCAGGATTTTACGAACGGTGAAAAATCGTTTTGGCTCCACTAATGAAATCGGTGTCTTCGAGATGAAAGAAGAGGGCCTTGTGCAGGTAAAAAATCCTTCGGAGATTTTTTTGGCAGAGCGGCCCCTGGATGAACCCGGCTCGGTTGTGCTGCCGAGTGTAGAGGGAACCCGGCCGATACTTGTAGAGGTACAGGCCCTTGTCAGCCCCACAAATCTGGGAACTGCAAGAAGAACAGCCATCGGGGCTGATCCGCAGCGGCTCTCACTGCTCTGCGCGGTCCTTGAAAAAAAATGCGGCCTTGACCTGTATGGCAATGATATTTTTTTAAACATAGCCGGCGGTATACGTATAGATGAACCCGCCCTGGATCTGGGAGTAATATGTGCTTTGGCGTCCAGTCTGATGGAAAAGCCCATACCTTCAGCCACCGTAGTCTGTGGTGAGGTTGGTCTGGCCGGTGAGGTTCGGGCCATCGGTCATGTTGATGTTCGGGTAAAAGAGGCTGAAAGACTTGGTTTTAACCGTTTTGTATTGCCGAAAGGGAATAGGGAAAGGATAACATGGAACCCTAAAATAGAGCTTATCGGGGTTTCTACAATACAGGAGTTCTTGGAAGTGGTTTTTAACTGAAGATGGCGTGGTAAAAATCCATCTAGAATTTTAAGTTTTTACAAGGTTGTAATTGAACATTTATTTAAATTTACAGGAGATTAACGATGTCTGATAGTCACAACCATGAGCATGATGAAGATAATTCGGTAAACGTAAAAGTGGCGCTGTTTTTTGTAGCAGTTATTGGAGTAATTATTTTCTTAGGTCTTATCAATTGATGATGGTGTCGGGAAAAGTCTGATCCCCTTTTCTCTCGCAGAATAGAAGATATTTAAATAAAAACATAATGGTATCAAATATATGATAGAAAACAGGCGGGACCGGGAAGTTGTTATCCTGATGACTGATATGGTTCAGTATTCCATGAAAACTGCGGCCATGAATCCGGAGGAAATAAAGGAATTTTTAATTGGCTACCATGGCACTATTTTCAACCTGGTCGACCGGGAGGAAAATCATCCTCTTGAAATAGAGCCTTCCGCCGGAGATGGATCCCTGGTCATATTTGGAAAACGTCCAGGTGAGGATGAGTCAGCAGTCTGCACGCGTGCGTTGGATGTTGTTATACGTTTGGCCGAAGCGGTAAGTAAAGAGGAGATTCAACCAACACGTATGGGCTTGCTCCTTGGTGATATAACAGAAGCAAAATTGGGCTCCAGGGTTGCTAAATTCGGATCCAGTTTTGCTGTGGCAAATCGCCTGGAGGAACTTTGCGGCTA
>Ga0307988_1000244_pt1 | contig 41532 bp, 31 predicted proteins | sample EllFjometagen183_FD_203166 | JGI IMG/M metagenome (GOLD analysis project Ga0307988, IMG submission 203166) | Marine microbial communities from Ellis Fjord, Antarctic Ocean - #183 | ecosystem: Environmental > Aquatic > Marine > Unclassified | place: Southern Ocean | collected 2014-10-08 | reverse complement strand
GTCAAGAGGTATCAGGAATTGGGATCATATTGATACGATTTACTTGAATCCTGCTGATGTGCAGTCTGTTTTAAGTGATGCTGCTTAAATGAAAACATTCAGGTGACAACTACCTTGACAAACGGCGGTTCTGTTAGGGGTTGGGCTTCCTGATATCCGACCGCAAAAAGAGTAATGACCACCATATATACAGAATCTAACAGCGGCCAGCCCTCAATTATACTGTATCCGATAATCCCGACGCTCATTATTACTAGAAGAATGATGACTGGAGGAGCCAGCTTTTTAAAGAGTTCCAAGGATGTTTTTCCTTAGCAGATCAATTTTTAGAATAAATTCCTGAGTTTAGTTTTTTGTTCAAATTTTATCTAATCATACACAACTATTTATTAAAGTAAAGAGCATTAATCGTCTTTAGAAGGTCGCAGATGGCGGAAAACAAAGGTCAATGATGACTTCTGGAGGAATTCCTGTTGCAAGACCCATTTTTACAGCAGGATCTTTAATTGCAATATATTCCATCCATTTTCCGTTTCTTCGCCTTTTAAGCCTGGTGTTCTCATCTGTAAAAGGCGTGTCTTTTCGTCGCTTGATGATCTCAAGGTATTTTTTAAAAAATGTGTTATATGCTGCAATAAAAAGATCTAAGCTATCATTTTTAAGATGCATGAGTTTACAGCCTACATTTGAGGCAAGAGGTTTGTCCCAGTGGGGCATATTGTAATGGTCAATGAGTCCTTCTCTCATTTTATTTTTATCAATATTAAAGTCTGAAGCAAGATTGTCCATTACAGTTTTCATTTCATTAATGTCTTCAGGTATTTCCACAGCAGGAAAAAGGTCAAGGTTCATGTGGTATGGGCCGTCTCCTGAGAGAGACCATTCCGTATTAAAATGGCCTATGGGACAGTTGGGGTTTTCAGGAAAAATTTCCATCTGAAATACCATGTAATCCTGAGGTTTATCAGCTTCAGGAGTAACTACCTGGTTCATGATAAGGTGAGTAACCACGGCTTTTTCAAATACACTGCCGCGAATTACGGCAAGATGCGCATCGCCAACTTTGAAAGGTGTGCTTGTCTTAACACATTTTTCTGCTTCAGATACATTCATGAGTTCGTTTATTACTCTGTCTTTGGTCTCGTTAACAAAGGATACTACTTTCATTTATATTCTCCCGATTAAATTAGATTTTTATCACCTTGTTAAGGTAGTGTTGCTTATTGAATCCATATCGGACTTGACCATGCCATGTGGTTATCCTGCTGAACAACCCGTAAATAGTAAAAATCATCTGATGATGATTCAGATGTATCTATAAATGAAGCAGAAAAAGATGGGTCTGTCCATGAGTATGTTTTTAATGACTGGTTGTTTTTTATGATTTCCACAAGTTTTAAACGGTCTGATCCGGTTACTATTATTTCAATTTTTTTGGGTTTGTTTTTATCCTGTTTTATAATTTCACCCATGAGATGATCATTTATTTTAAAATCAAGGATGATTTTTTTGCCTGAAGTACCATAGACCCTGCGTTTTTTTAAAGCATCCCAGATAGAATCACGGGTAAGTTCTTTGGCATAAAAGGCGATCAAGCCGCCTGTGGGCATAGTGGGATCTCCCATTCCGGGATGTCCGTTATGGGTATCACCGGAGGCAATGATTCCCAGCTTGTATCCGCGCGCAAGTGCATCTCGTACGAAAGACCTCTCTTTGGGTCTGTAGATACAGGATGGCGAGTCTATGTTTTCTGAATTCCCATGGATTGAGCATATCTCAACCAGAGGCATGAACTCCGGGTTGTAATAATTCCAGTCGGTTGCAATGGGTCCGCCGCCCGGATGATGCGGGATGGTTATTGCGTCATGTTCTTTAAGCGCTTTCCATAATTTGTCCGGGTTATTATAGGTCGTGTTGCTTGAACTTAAAAGAGGGGACTTACTGTCTTTGTAAATGACGTGCATATGCCCTGAAGTCCAGTTGGTATATTCATAGCCGGGGAAAGTTATAAATTCCGAATTTTTATGATGGGCTTCAGCTTTGTTCTTTATAAACGTCCATATCTCAGGATTCTCATCAAGCCGGTCAAAGCCCCAGGCATCATGATCTGTCAATACTGCGATATCAAGGCCTGCAGCGAAACGGGCATAATTAAAATAGTTGTCAGGCGTCCCTGATCCGTCACTTAAATTCGAATGGCCGTGGATATCTCCCCAGTAGAGATTAAGAACAGAGGCTGTTTTTGATGATATTACAGGATTTGATACGCCGCTTATAGAATTATTATTATTTTTAGCAATGATGAAATAAGAGCCTTCTTTTTCAGCTGTGCATTCAAACAGCCGCTCTTCATTCTCAGGGAGTATCTCTTTGCATGTTATGCCTTCAGGGGAGGAGGTAAGGCTGATATTTTGTTTGAAGTTTTTGACCCAGTTGTCGCTATAGTCAAGGGCAGCTGTTCTAACCTTAAAAGGTGTATAGGGAATAATATATGACGGTGCGGAAACATGAAATCGTTTTGCAGCGTTAGGGAGAATGGTAATTTTAGGATGATTTTTTATGGAAGCAAAATAACCGTCTCCGTTTCCGTCAACTTTAATGACAAATTTTTCATCATTTTCAGCATAAATATCTGAACGGGATTTTGCTTTATTGAATTTCCCCTGGGTATCACCGTAAACCAAAGTGATCTGTTCACCACCTTTGAGCGGCTGATCATTAAACCGGACCTGCACATATTTGTTTGTGCTGTTTACTTCAATATCCGTTTTAATTTCATTGTTTGAACAGATTATATTTACAAATCCGGGCAGCTGGGAAGATCTGTTTTGGGGAGGTGTCCAGCCCCAGAAAGGAGAAATGTGGAAGACGATGCCTCCGCTAGTAGCAATTCCTTTATCTGAAGCTGTATAGGTTATTTCCCAGGTATGTAATGTGCCGGCCTTTATATCTTCGGCCGGGGTAATGGTTGCCGTTCCCAGTCCGTCAGTTGGATGTTTTTTTGGTGCAGGTTTTAGAGGGGCTTCTTTATCATCAGAACATGCGGGTGCAGCAGACAGTAGTAGCAGAAAAAAAAAGACTGTTAATGTTCTGGAATTGAATATTTCTCTCATATTGACTTAAGTCCAGGGGTACATTTTAAGCTTATGAGTTTCCTATTATTAAAGGTACTGTATATTCGTTACTGCTTATCGAACAAATCATGCTGTCTAATATTTTGAGATCTAAATAAGATCCACAGCTTTTCTGATTCTTTCAATGGTCTTCTTTTTTCCTATTGCTACAATTATCTCGAAAAGTCCGGGGCCTGCGCTTTGACCGGTTGCAGCTGTTCTAACGGCATTGATGATGAGACCCGGTTTTATATCCAGTTTTTCACATATATCACGCACTGTGTTTTCTGTATTTTCCAGGTCAAAGGTCTCAAGCTTTTCAAATCTGTCTGCCATTTCAGGGAGATATTTTTTTAAGTTTTCATCTTTTTTCAGGTTTTTCTTTACTGCTTTTTCCTCAAATGGAAATTCATCTGAAAAGTAGGGCAGGCCTTTTGTGGAAAAGTCTTTTATCGTGTGCAGCCGGGTACGGATAAGTCCAATGGTTTCTTCAAACCATGCTTTTTTATCATTCTCATAGGCATCATCCCAGAGACCCGAGGACTTGAGCTCTTCGCGGATAAAGGGCACCAGCTCTTCAATTGGGGTTGAGCTAATATAGCGTGCGTTCATTGAGATGGCTTTGGGGTCGGTCCAGTTTTTTCCGTCTCCAGGGTGATAATTAAATACCGCATTGTGACGGGCAATGCCTTTTAAATTGAATGCTTTGATCAGTTCTTCTTTAGTGAAAAATTCCAGATCGTCCGGGTTTGACCATCCCAGCAGCAGAAGGAAGTTGCACAAGGCCCAGGGAAGAAATCCTTTTTCTCTATAATATGCAACGGTTACCACATTACCGTGTTTTCTTTTTGATATTTTCGCTTTTTTAGTGTCAAGGGTGAGTGAGATATGAGCAAAAATCGGCGGTTTATAACCCAGCGCATTATAAACAAGGATCTGTTTTGGGGTATTGCCGAGTCCGTCCTGTCCTCTTATAACATGGGTCATTCTGTCAATATGGTCGTCGACCGCATTACTTAAAACAAAAAGCGGGCTTCCATCTGAGCGGAGGATTACAAAATCTTCCAGATCCCGGTACTGTTTTTCAATTTTTCCGTAAACAGTGTCTTCAAAAGAGACGCAGCCATCTGTGTCAGGTGTTTTAAAACGAACAACATACGGGATGCCCTGGGTTTCCTTTTCTTTGATTTGTTCTGGAGAATGGTCCCTGCAGCCTCCGATGTCTTTGAATGGTTTATTTTCTTCCTGGAATTTTTTCTTTTTTATATCCAGCTCTTCCTTGGTGCAGAAGCATTTATAAGCATTCCCATTATCGATAAGTTTCTGTGCTGCTTCTTTATGTTGGTCAATTCGATCTGATTGGAAAAAAGGTCCCTCATCCCAGTCCAGGCCCATCCAGGTCAGTCCATTAAGGATTTCCTGAATAGATTCTTTTGTAGAGCGTTCCGCATCAGTGTCTTCAACTCTTAATATGAATTTCCCGTTATTTTGTCTGGCGAAGAGCCAGTTGTAAAGCGCCGTGCGTGCGCCTCCGATATGTAGATATCCGGTTGGCGAAGGGGCAAATCTTACTCTTACCTGATCCATGTTTTGTATACCTTTATGAGGTTAAATGGTAACTTTGTGTCTGCTGTTTAGCTTTACGAGTCTAACAAAAAAGTATTTTTTACACAATCATAATAATAGAAGGCAGATATGTTTTATTGATATATATGCATATATATTATAGACTATTAAGATTAAATAAGAACCTTAAAGATGGATCCAGGTTATGGGAATTGAAGTACTGGAAGAGAAATATCAGAGATACCGGTCGCAATATCCGGATAACATTAAAAAGTTTGATGAGATCGCAAAAAGAGTTGCATTAGTACAGGAAGGGATGCGTCAGCTGTTTGATGACTTGACACCGCAGTTATGCAGGGACTGTAAAGCGCCCTGCTGTCAGTGTATGCCGGTTGAGGGTTTTTTTACTGAGAATGATTATTTTATTTATAGATCTTTTTATGATGCGCCTTTTGATCTGAAGGTTGATCACGGTATAGAAACAGGTTGCGCATTTCTGGGTGAAAAAGGTTGTGTGCTTCCGGTAGATATCAGGCCTTTCCCCTGTGTTAAGGTTAACTGTAAGGCCTTAAGGGATGAATTGGATAAAAGGGGCAGACTGGTTAAATTTAGAGAGCTGTACGATGATCTTGAGAACATTCAGAAAGAGATTTGGGCTTTGATTAATTAACCTGTAAAATTCGGAATTTAAATAATAAGCGTTTAACCATGACCCCAATTTTTGAATACAAATTATTAAACCAGCCGTTTGGAGATCCTGCACTTTATGTCCGGCTGGCTAATGAGAAAAAAGCACTGCTTTTTGATCTTGGGGATATTAGCGTGTTAAGCCCGGGAGAGCTCAATAAGGTAACCCATGCTTTTGTATCTCATACTCATATGGATCACTTCGTGGGATTTGATCATTTGGTCCGACTAAACCTTTCACGTAACAAGACGCTTCATCTGTTTGGACCTGAAGGGATTATTGAAAATGTTAAGGGTAAACTTAAAGGATATACCTGGGATCTTGTTTCCGGATATTCGTTTATTATTGATGTTTCGGAAATAAATTCTAATTGTATTAAGCAGGGCAGGTTTATATGCAATGAGAAGTTTAAGGCAGGGAAGATTTCTGAACATCCTTTAACAGCTGAAATTGATTCAACTCCCTGTTATACTGTTTGCACAGCTCCTCTTGATCACAGGATAGTATCTCTTTCATATTCAATTGAGGAACGGTTTCATATTAATATCAATAAAGATAAATTGATGAAACTCGGGTTACCCTGTGGAAAGTGGCTTAATGATTTTAAAGATGCAGTCTGGCGGGGTGAGTCTGATGATTTCATGGTTTCTATCATTGAGAAGGAATCCGGTGGCCGGGTAATTGAACAGGTGCCTCTCATAAAGCTAAAAGATGAGATCGCAACAATATCAAAAGGTCAAAAAATTGTCTATGTCTCCGACTGCCGGGGTACAGAATCTAACTTTGAAAAGATCATATCCTTTGCTAAAAATGCAGATTTGCTTTTTTGTGAAGCATCATTCCTGGACAGAGATAGAGAAAAAGCCTCAGAAAGAGGGCATCTTACTGCAAAGCAGGCCGGATTTCTTGCACATGAAGCAGGAGTAAAAGAACTTCGGGTGTTTCATTTTTCACCCAGATATGAAGGCTCTCCGGAGAAGCTGTATCAGGAAGCTGAGCAGGAATTTAAAAAGTAAGCTATTATTAGATTGTGGTTTGCTCTCAAAAATTTAAGATTTTTAGCTAATTAATATTTAAAAAAATAGAAGGATCTTTTGATGAATGAAAATGAAAATTCCCCTTCACTGGATTTTATAAGGACTCTGGTTTTAGATGATGTGAATAAGGGAAAGAATGACGGACGTGTGGCAACCCGTTTCCCTCCTGAGCCAAACGGCTATCTTCATATTGGGCACGCGAAATCAATTTGTCTTAATTTTGGTGTTGCGCTTGAGAATAAAGGTGCGACCTGTAACCTCCGTTTTGATGATACCAACCCGAGCAAAGAAGATGTTGAATATGTTGACTCGATCAAGGAGGACATTAAATGGCTTGGCTTTGACTGGGATGACAGGCTTTTTTATGCATCTGATTACTTTGATAAACTTTACGAATTTGCAAAACAATTGATAAATAAGGGCAAAGCATTTGTCTGTGATTTGAGCCCTGAAGAGATGCGGCAGTATCGAGGAACTCCTACAGAAGTCGGGAAAAACAGCCCTCACAGAGAGCGGTCAGTGGAAGAAAACCTCGAGCTTTTCGAAAAGATGAAAAACGGTGAGTTTGAAAACGGGACATGTGTGTTAAGAGCCAAGATCGATATGTCCTCACCTAACCTTAATATGAGAGACCCGGTTATTTACCGTATTATGAAAAATACCGAACACCACCGGACTGGAGACAAATGGCAGATCTATCCGATGTATGATTTTACCCATTGTCTTTCTGATTCGATTGAAAATATAACTCATTCTCTCTGTACTCTGGAGTTTGAGGACCACAGGCCCCTTTATGACTGGGTGCTTGATGAATTGAAAACTCTGTCTCATCCTCAGCAGATAGAGTTTGCTCGCTTAAACCTGACCTATACAGTTATGAGTAAGCGTTTGCTGATGGATCTTGTTGAGAATAACAATGTGGCGGGATGGGATGACCCGAGAATGCCAACCATATCCGGTATGCGGCGGAGAGGGTATCCACCCTCGTCCATAAGGAATTTTTGTGACAGGATAGGTGTGGCCAAAAGAGACAGTATGGTTGATGTGGCGCTGCTTGAGCACTGTGTGCGTGAAGATTTGAATAAGAATGCAAACAGGGTAATGGGCGTATTAAATCCCCTTCGTGTGGTTATTGAAAACTATCTAGATGGCAAAAGTGAGGAGCTTGATGCAATAAATAATCCGGAAGATCCGGATCAGGGCAGCCGGAAGGTTCCTTTCTCACGGGTGCTTTACGTTGAAAGAGATGATTTTATGGAAGATCCGCCACGGAAGTTTTTTCGCCTGGCACCCGGACGCGAGGTCCGTCTCCGTTATGCTTATTTTATAACCTGTGTTGAAGCGGTTAAGGATGAAACCGGTGAGGTTGTTGAACTAAGATGTACCTATGATCCAGAAACAAAAGGCGGTGACGCGCCTGACGGCCGGAAAGTCAAGGCAACTCTTCACTGGGTTTCGGCTGAACATGCTGTGAAGGCAGAAGCGCGTTTATATGACCGTTTGTTTAATGTGGAAAATCCCTGTGAGGATAAAGATGTCGATTACAAGTCTCATATTAATCCTGATTCATTGAAGGCGGTATCCTGTTATGTTGAGCCCTCACTTAATGAAGCAATGCCCGGAAGCAGGTATCAGTTTGAGCGGCTGGGGTATTTTTGTGTTGACAATGATTCGACTAACAATACTCCAATCTTTAACAGAACCGTGACTCTCCGTGATGCCTGGGTCAGGATGAAAAAGACGGGTAAATAATAGGTTTTAAAAACTCAAAGGATAAGGTTTGCGGTAAGCAAATGAATTTCTGTATTCTGGCAAAAATCAAATGGCTGCTGCCTGAAAAACTAGCCAAGTCATCATCTCCTGATTATTCGGACCTGATCCGTTGGAAGGCGGAAGGGATAACCGCAGTTGTTAACCTGCTTGAAAATTCCTTTAAAGCGATAGCGGAAGATGAAACAAACGCCGGCTTTAGGGTTCTGCATTCTCCGGTATATGATTTTAGTTCTCCCGGACTTGAGCAGTTGAATGAAATTGTAGACTGGATCAGCAAAGAAATAGATTCCGGCGGAAAAGTTCTTGTTCACTGCTATGCCGGTATCGGGAGAACCAGTACTGTTTTGATTGCGTATCTGATGAAAAACGGCATGAATTCTCTTTCTGCTTCTGAGAAAGTTTTAAGTTTGGGAGCATTCCCTCAGTCGACTGAGCAGGAAAATATAGTTGATGAATACTACCGGCACACCCTTGAAACATTGAAAGATGAGAATGCTGGATGCTAGATTTTAGATGTTGGATAAAACTAACTATTAATGATTAGCTATTAACAGGTTTAATTATGGAAGTAAAAGAAAATTATAAATCGGGATATGTCTCTGTAGCAGGTCTTCCAAATGTGGGTAAATCGACTCTTTTAAACCAGATCATGGGTTCAAAGCTCGCAATTGTTTCACCTAAACCTCAGACCACAAGAGGGGTGATGCGGTGTATTTTTACTACGGATGAAGCCCAGATCATATTTCTTGATACTGCGGGAATGCATAAGCCTCAGGACAGTCTGGGAGAGTTTATGGTGGACTCTGTTTTTAAGAGCTTTAATGATGCAGATGTTATTTACCTTATTGTTGAATGCTTAAAGCCAAAAAAACATGAGATTGAACTGATTGAAAAGGTTAAGTCTCAGAATAAGATAACTTTTCTGATTGTGAATAAAGTTGACCTGGTAAAAAAAGAAGAGCTTCTCCCAATCATTGAATATTATCGCAGTATTATGGATTTTGAAGAAATTTTTCCAGTTTCTGCGCTTAATGGGGATAATGTGGATGCGCTGCTAAAAGAGACGGTATCAAGGATGCCTGTTTCTCCTGCATATTACCCGGATGACATTTTGTCTGACCAGATCGAGAGAGATTTTATCTCTGAATTTATCAGGGAGAAGGTTTATAACAATACGAGGGAGGAAATACCTTATAGTTCTGCAGTTGTGGTTGAAGATATGACTGAAAGGGAAAACGGCGGCGCATACATCAGTGCGACTATCTATCTTGAAAAAGATTCTCAAAAAGGGATTTTGGTGGGTAAGGGTGGTTCCATGATAAAAAAAATCGGTCGGGATGCAAGATTTGAGATTGAAAGATTTATGGGTTTTAAAGTTTATCTGGAGCTGCAGGTCAAAGTAAAACCCAAATGGAGAAAAGATATTAAGTCCCTGCGTAAGCTTGGATATAAGTAAACTATAAGTGTGAAAACCTGAACTTGACCTAACAATAGTCATAATCTACTTTTAAATTAAACTGATAAAATTCTGTTATTAAAAGTACCTAATAGTCCAAAACTCTCCTTTTAATATAACTAAAAGTAATATATTCTTTTTCCAGTATTGTAATAATTAAAGGTATTATTGCAACTGATTACTTTTGATGTGTTCTGAAATATTAATTTTATCTGCAGTAATGTTTAATAAAATATAATTAATGACTAATAAGATGCCTCTTTAGAAAAAAACCGTGATGAAAAGTCAGAATATGACGGTTATAAAAAGAATAATAATGATAATCAGTTTTTTGAGACATTAATAAACGACTTAAAATAAAAATAATAAATGTGGAGACTCATGACTTCAAACAAAAAAAAATATATGTTTTTTGTATCAACGCTCCTAATTATTTTCTGTTTTATAAAGACATCACATGCACTTGGTATCAGAGGATTTTTTCCGGTTTCACAGGGTAACTTCTGGAATTTTAACCAACCCACTGGCGGTTCTGTTTCTACCTGGGCAATAAACGGTACTGTGCATTTAAATGGTGTTGGTAAGGTCTTTTGTATGATTCAGGAAAATGGCCATGTGTTGTTAATGCGTGAGGACTGGGAAGGTTTACAGGTTTATGCTGAATACCGTCCGGACGGTATTTATAAACCAGAAAAACCGTTTCTTTTTCTTCCAAGTGTTATTATCCCTGATCCGCAAGCACCACCAGTTACCGCTATTGGAAACTTCACTGTTTTGACCGGGCCAGACAATCTGGAAAGTTTTACTGCAACAGGAAAAGAACGAAGGAATGTCTCTTTCAGGATGCTTGGTTTTGAAAACCTCACTATCCATAAAAAAGAATATATAGATTGTATAGTTATAGAAAAAACAACTTTTGTTGACAGTGATAAAACCTTGGAACGTTTATGGCTGGCTCCCACTATTGGTCCGATTAAAAGAGTTGTCCAAAAGGGAAAAACAATAACAACCCATATTGTTTCATCCTATGCCGGCATGGAAACTGAACATGTTCGGAGTTTTTCAGTACAGGATCTGTTTCCCCTCACCCCCGGAATTAAAAGAACTTATAAAGACGAACAAGGAGAAAACAAAACAACAGAAATACAAGAACCGGTAAAAGCACGGCTTGAAGACACAATGGTAACCCCTTATGTTGACCACATTGGTAATATTCAGTATCTAGCCTATAGCAAGAGAGGTCTTGAACTGGTCCAGCGGTATTGGACTTCTTATGGTGGTTTGACTCTGTGTCCACCGCCAGAAAAATCTGTGGTTGTTTTGCCCCCGGAAATAAAGTTGGGTGCATATAATATTTCAAATTCATATCCACGTTCCTTTAATCCTAGAAGTATGAGCATGTTTCATGAAACGCATCCGAAGATGACATTTTCCAGTATGGCTTTATATATGGAAGACTTGACGGTTCCTGCAGGAAGTTTCAAGGACTGTGTCAAAGTTTGTATTGTTTATAAATTCATGTCGCCGATCCTGCAGTTTGATGTCTTGCGTTTGGGCTATATCTGGCTCAAGTCAGGGATGGGAATTGTTAAAGAAGAATTGATTAATATTCGAAGCATGGCTTTGCCGCAAGCAGAGGATGCTATATTTGATGTAAGAAGCTGGGAGCTGGCAAAAATCGAGACAAATAACGCGATCGCTTCCCGTTATAGTACACCGTCCTCTAAAACAGCCAAAACAAAAGTCACGAAAGCAAAACAAAATAAGGATACTCCAGAGATAGAGAACAGCAAGACAATCTCTAATGTTGTAAAAAAGGGTGCGCCAAAAGTAGAAACCCCAAAAGAAATATCATGGCAAGACAACAGCAAGGGAATGTACGATAAAGTTATCGCAGAAACGCCGATCATGTTTAGATGGATGGTCAAAAAAAAACTTAAAAAGGCAATTATTTCACAAGCAGGAAGTGATGGACTGATTACCGAAAATATGGTGATTGTGGCTGTTAAGGAGATTACACCCGCACGTTTTGTCAAATCAACACTGGAAAAGATTGATCCTTTACAAACTAAGTAAAACACCTGTTGTTGCTTGATATTGTATTTTCAAAAGGCAGAATTTCGGCTTTGCCTTTTTTACATAACCATAACTATCTTTAACAAAACCAGAGTAACAGGTGCGTGCCATTAAGTTAAATATGGCAGATGTTAATGTTATTCGTGATTATAGTAAATTTTTTATTTTTTTAATCAAAAGAATTCCTCTCAGCTCTTTTATGGGGTTGCCGTTTTTTTGATATAAAAAACTCTATGAGTGAACATATATTAAATGGCACAACAAGACACTGATGTTGTATCATATTGTTTGTTCTGTAAAATACCTACAAAAGGTGTTTATAGAAAGAGTTGAGCAGTCACTATAAAACATATGTATTGAGATAGAAAATCGTTATGAAATATATTTTGTAGAAGTTGGCTCAGATGAAGATCATGTTCATTTTCTTGTCCAAAGTGTTCCTGTCATGTCACCCAGTTTGATTGTGCAAATAATTAAGAGCATTACCGCAAAGAAAATATTTAAATATCATCCAGCGGTCAAAAAACTGCTCTGGGGAGGTAAATTCTGGACGAGGGGATTTTATTTCAACACCGTTGGTAAATATGGCAATGAAACTATCATCAAAAAATATGTCAAAGATTAAGGGAAAATTTATAAACAGATATACCGTGGACAATTGAAACTATTTGAAGATTTCGCATAGTATGGATACCTCGCAGCTCTGCTGCGGGGTAATTCATTAAGGATTGTTTAGAAATAAGTTTTATCAACCCTTTGTTTTTCTAAATAGAAGGACTTATTAAAGACCTAAAGCAGACAAATGAGCACAAGCAGCGGATAAAATTGATGCTTAGCAAAGAGGAATTGTTTAAATAAAATTAAGGTGTACTAAACTGAACGAGGGCGTAAGCTATTTTACAATTATTCTCGGTATTCTTTCGTTTATTCTGGTGGTGACTTCATAGTTGATGGTTTCTGACCAGCCAGCAAAATTTTCCGCTGTTATTTCCGTGCTTTTTGATCTTCCCATTAGCACAACTTCATTTTCCATCTTCACTTCCGGGATGTCGGTAATATCAGCCATGATGATATTCATGCAGACTCTTCCGCGTACGGGCGCTATTTGGTCATTTATGAGAACATGACCATTTATAATGCTTCTGTCATACCCGTCATAGTAGCCTACCGGAATAATAGCAACCTTCGTATCTTTTTTAGTTTTATATGTACAGCCATATCCAATAGGGTCTCCAGCGGGTATGGTTTTGATCTGAGCGATCTTTGCTTTCCAGGTGAGTGCGGGAGAGAGTTTGAATCCGTTTTTTATTTCATGGATGTAGGCATCATATGTCTCAGAAGAAGGCCACATGCCGTAACAGGAAATACCCGGACGAACCATATTAAACCTTGTTTTTTTAAAAAGAATGGTTGCGGCTGAATTGGCGCAGTGAAGGATGGGAACGTCAATACCTGCTTCTTTAATAGATGCAGCAGCCTCTGTGAAACGTTTTAGCTGTAGCTCCGCATATGAATGATCAGTGGTATCCTCAATATTTGCAAAGTGGGTAGACAGCCCTTCGATCTCTATATTGTTAAAGGTTTTTATGTTTTGAACAAACGCTTTCAGGTTTTTGTATAAAATTCCCTGTCTGTTTGTACCAGTTTCAACCTTTAAATGTATTTTTGCCGGATTACCTGTTTTTGCGGAAGCAGATGATACCGCATTAAGTGTTTCATGGTTATAAATCACAAGGCGGCAGCCCAGTTTTATTGCAAGATCAATGCTGTCAAGGGGAACATATCCAAGGATGTAGAGGGGTGCTTTAATATTAGCGTCACGCAAAGCCTGTGCTTCGTAAACCGAGTTAACGGACAGCCAGTCTGCGCCTGCATTAAGAAATATTTTTGAGGTTTTTATAAGACCGTGCCCGTATGCGTTTGCTTTGACACATGGACACAGGATGGTTTTTTGACCGATTATTTTGCGGAGCTGCTGGATGTTGTTTACAAGTGAACTTTTAGAAATTTCAATCCAGGTTAGATCGCTCATATTAGATGATCTTATTTAAAGGATATTCGATTATACCTTCGGCCCCCTCTTTGAGGAGAATCGGAACCAGTTCCCTGACTTTTGCTTCTGCTATGATTGTTTCAACTGAAAACCAGTCTGTGTTGTAAAGGTTTGCAACAGTAGGTGCTGTAAGGCTCGGGAGTACAGTGATCAAGTTGTCAATCTTGTCCTTGGGGATATTCATTTTTAACCCCACCATTCCATTTGCTCTCAAAGCGCCGCTTAATAGAAGGGAAATCTGCTCAATTTTTTCTCTTTTTTGAGGATTCTTCCATGCGTCTTTATTAGCGATCAGCTGTGTGTTGGTCTCTAAGAGTTCATGGATAATTTTTAAGCCATGTGCTTTTATGGTGCTGCCGGTCTCTGTCACTTCAACGATTGCATCGGCAAGACCTTCAACGACTTTACCTTCTGTTGCACCCCAGGAAAATTCAACGTCTACATCAATTCCCTTGTCGCTGAAATACCTCTTGGTGAAATTCACAAGTTCGGTATAAATCTTTTTCCCCTGAAGGTCTTTGAGTTCTTTGATCGGAGAATCATCGTTAACGACCAGAACCCATTTTGCGGATTTTGAAGATACTTTTGAGTAGATCAGGTCCTGTACAATAACCACATCAGAATTATTCTCAAATATCCAGTCTTTGCCTGTGAGTCCGAGATCAAGAGTTCCGTTTTCTACAAATGTCGGCATTTCCTGTGCCCGAACCAGAGAGCATGAGATCATTTCATCATCTATACTGGGGAAATAGCTGCGCGAGCTGGTTGAGATATTCCATCCTGATTTTCTGAAGAGTTCAATGGTTGCTTTTTCAAGACTTCCCTTTGGAAGGCCTATTTTAAGTTTATCCAAAACTTTATCCTCCAATAAATTAAGTAAGTATGATAAATTATCATTATTGAATGGGCGGGTCAATGTAAAAAGATATCAGGCTAAAAGTTAGACTCTTTTTTAGATAGACTGAAACTTAAAGTCTTTTAAACATTATTCACATGCCTTATATAACCTTGAATTTTTGAGATGTTAATATGCGAAATATTAAGCTTAAAATACAGTTTGATGGTACAAACTATCATGGCTGGCAGATACAAAAACAAGACAGAACTGTGCAGCAAACAGTTCAGGACTGTGTCTCAAAGATAGTGGATAGTGAAGTAAAACTGCATGGTTCCGGCAGGACAGATGCCGGGGTGCATGCTTTCGGGCAGGTCGCCAATTTTAATTCTGATACTTTAATAGATTTAGACAGCTTAAAAAAAGGGTTAAATAGTCTGCTCCCGGACGATATTATAATCAGCTCTGTTGAAGAGTGCGATCATTTATTTCATTCCCGCTACAGTGCGAAGAGCAGAACTTACTGGTATTTTGTCTGGAATTTTACCGAAGCTTCACCTTTTTATAGCAGGTATTCCTGGCATATTTTTAAACCGCTTGATTTAAATGCCATGAAACAGGCCGCTGCTTCACTTATCGGAGTGCATGATTTTTCATCATTTCAGGGGGCGGATAAAGAAGAGGTTAAGCCCATTCGTGAGGTTCAAAATATACGATTTAAAAAAGTCGGTAAACATATTATTCTTTTTGAGATACAGGCAAATGCCTTTTTAAAACATATGGTAAGAAATATTATGGGCTCTCTTGTTGAAATTGGAAAGGGGAAAAAGCCGTCGGACTGGCTTTGCGAGGTGCTGGAGAAAAAAGACAGGACTTTTGCTGCTGCCACAGCCCCTGCGCAGGGGCTTTTTCTAAAGAAGGTAGAATATTAACTATTTTCTTAGTTTCAGTTTTTTGGTAAGAGAGCGAGAAAGTTCTGCTTTAAATCTTTTTCTCCGGGGTTTTTGTCTCTTGGTTGCCCAATACTTTCGCAGTTAATTAATTCTCTTAATTTTTTAGAAATATATATTTCTCCGGATTTCTTTACAATGATTCTATTCTTCATATTAAGTAATTGAATAATAATTGAAATATTATTTCAAAAGAGGTGTGAAAAAGGTTGAAACAGCCTTTTATTCTTTATATACTCTATAGTTTGATAATTTCTGTTATAGCTTTATTAAGAGAATAACCCAAATTATACAGGTGAAAAATGCCAGACAAAGATATAACACTTCCCATTCTTAGAGACGAGATTGACAGTATTGATGACAGGATTTTAGAGCTGCTTAATAAGCGTGCCGGTTTTGTTCTTGAAGTTGGGAGAATAAAAGAAAAAAAGGGGAAAAAGCTTTTTCATGTCCCCGAAAGAGAAGAGGCGATTTATAAACGTTTGACAGAAAAAAACACAGGACCTTTTCCTGGAAATGCGATTAGGCCGGTTTATAGAGAAATCATTTCTGCATCTCTGGCCATGGAAAAGCCTTTGAAAATAGCCTGTCTCGGTCCTGAAGCCACTTTTTGCCATGTTGCCTCAATTGAACATTTTGGACAGGCAGCCAATTTCATACCTACTCGGGATGTTCCTGACATATTCGATGAGGTAGAACGGGGCAGGGCGGATTACGGGGTGGTTCCCATTGAGAATTCTACCGAAGGTGTGGTTAATCTGACACTTGATATGTTCTTTGATTCACCTTTGCAGATATGCGCTGAAGTTATGTTGAGTATTTCTCAGTGTCTCTTGTCAGTGGAAGATACACTTGAAGATATAAAGGTGATATATTCTCACCCTCAGGCAATAGCCCAGTGTTATACTTGGATTTCACGGAATCTGCCTCATGTGGAGATTAAGGAAACTTTAAGTACAGCGCTTGCTGCCAAAACAGCAAAAGAAGAAAAGGGAGCTGCGGCAATTGCCAGCGAGTTTGCGGCAAAGACCTACAGAATTCCTGTATTTAAAGCAAAAATAGAGGATAACTCCCATAACTATACCCGCTTCTGGGTGATTGGTAAAAAATCATCGGGTGCCAGCGGTAAGGACAAGACCTCACTGATGTATTCAATAAGGGATGGTGTGGGTGCGCTTCATAATCTACTGCTGCCGTTCTATGAAAATGGTATTAACCTTACAAAGATTGAATCCAGGCCGTTTAGAAAGAAACCCTGGGAATATATTTTCTTTATTGATATTGAAGGACATATGGATGATCCGGTTGTTAAGAAAGCAATAAACAGTTTGGCTGCTCATGCGCAGTTTATGAAGGTTCTTGGGTCTTATCCCAGGAGTGTAACCCCGGTATAATGTGGATATATTATGAAAAAATTAGTTCCTGATTATATTCAGAATGCAATGCTTTATCCTCCGGGAATACCTTTGGAAGAAGTCAAAAGGAAACTGGGGATTGATGATATTGTTAAACTTAATTCAAATGAGAACAGTCTTGGTCCGTCTCCAAAGGCAGTAAAGGCAATATTTGAGGCTGCTGCTCAGGTGAACCTGTATCCGGATAACAGTGCTTTCTATCTCAAACAAAAACTGGCAGAAAAATATGATGTTTTACCGGAACAGATAATCCTGGGAAATGGATCAAATGAACTCGTGCAGTTCATCATAATGACATTTCTATTGCCGGGTGAAGAGGTGCTTACCTGTTCACCGACCTTTCTTTTGTACGGTATTATGGGCCGGGTCATGGGCGGAAAGGTTAAGGAGGTTGCTTTAAAGGGTTCCTGTTTTGACCTTGATAGCGTTTTATCAGAAATAACTGCTAATACCAAACTGGTTTTTATAAGTAATCCGAACAATCCAACGGGTACGATTGTTACAGCGGATGATTTTAAAAACTTTATGGTTAAGATACCGGATGATGTTGTTGTTGTGATGGATGAAGCGTATTATGAATATGTGACAGACAAAGACTTCCCTGATTCCATAGAATTTGTGAGAGACAATAAAAATGTTATTGTGCTGCGTACTTTTTCAAAAGCATATGGACTTGCTGGACTCCGGGTGGGGTATGCCTTTGCGCCTGAGAGACTTGTTGAACAGATGGAGAAAGTTCGGGAGCCTTTTAATTTAAACAGCCTTGCACAAAAGGCAGCTCTTGCCGCGCTTGATGATGTGAAACATATCAGAAAAACAACTGAAAATAACAGGATAGGGCTTTCATATGTTTATGAACAGCTTAGAAATCTGAATCTTGACTTTATTTTGACTCAGGCTAATTTTGTATCTGTAAAGCTTGGCCCAGACGCAGGCAGGATATGTGATAGGCTGATGAAAGAGGGTGTTCTGGTTAGAAATATGGAAAGCTATAATATGTCTGAATATATTAGGGTCAGTATTGGTCTGCCGGGTGAAAATGAACGATTCATTAAAACTCTGGAAAAGATCCTGGCGAGTTAGAATGTTTTAAAGAAAAACAGGGAAATATGTATGGATAAAGATTACATCATCACGATAGACGGGCCGGGAAGTTCAGGAAAAAGCACTATAGGAAAAAAGCTGGCTAAAAGAAGGGGCATGGTCTATCTGGATACCGGAGCCATGTACAGAGTGGTAGGGCTTGAATCAAAAAAAAGGGGTATCCGTCCCGATGATCAGTCCGGACTTAAAAAACTATGTGAAGAAATAAAAATATCGTTTAAACAGTCAAAAGACGGGCAAAAAGTTTTTTCATCAGGAGAGGATGTTACAGATGCAATCAGGTTTCCTGAAATAAGTATGCTGGCATCAAGGGTTTCATCTGAGAAACCTGTCAGAGAGGCGCTTGTCGCTTCGCAGAGAGCTGTTGGCAGGGATGGAAATATTGTGGTGGATGGAAGAGATGCAGGTACAGTCATTTTTCCAAATGCCAGGTTCAAGTTTTACCTTGATGCAAGTGTTGAGGAAAGAGCAAAAAGAAGGCATAAAGAACTAGTTGAAAAAGAAATTGAAGTGAGCTATACTAAAATATTTCAGGATATAGAAAAAAGGGACAAAGATGATAGTTCAAGGGCTTTGTCACCGCTTAAACCGGCAGAGGATGCCGTTATAATCGATACAACATCGATGACAATTGAAGACGTACTTGGTGAGATTGAAAATAAGGTCGGGTCAGGTACATCTTCATTGCCATAAATAAAAAATGGAAGAGAGGAAATAAATTAATGAACCAACCAACTAAGAATGAAGAAGTAACAATGGATTCTGTGTCAGCAACGGATACAGAAGAGGAACTGAGTTTTGAACAACTCTTTGAGGAGAGTTTGACTGATGGAAAGATCCAGATTGGTGAGGTAGCAAAAGGAAGGGTAATCCAAATAACGTCTGACTTTGTGGTAGTTGATGTAGGTTATAAATCTGAAGGTCAGATCCCGGTGGCTGAATTTATGGACCATACTCATAGTCTTTCTGTCAAAGAAGGTGACAGCGTGGATGTGTTTGTAGAGGACTGGGAAAATGATAACGGGATGATGAATCTTTCCAAGGAAAAAGCTGACAGAATGCTGGTATGGGATAAGATTAATGAGATTTATGCTGATGACGGAATCATTGAAGGTACCGTAATATCCCGTATTAAAGGTGGACTCTCGGTTGATATCGGTCTTAAGGCATTCTTGCCTGGGTCACAGGTTGATCTTCACCCCATTCGTGATCTTGACAGTCTTATGGACAAAAAGTTTGATTTTAAGATTTTAAAGCTCAGTAAGAAACGCGGAAATATCGTTCTTTCAAGGCGTGCAATACTTGAGAAAGAAAGAGAGAGCTTAAGAGGAGAAACTCTAAAACGGATCAAGGTCGGTGAGATACTTAAGGGTATTGTGAAAAACATCACGGATTATGGTGTGTTTATAGATCTTGGCGGTATTGACGGGCTTTTACATGTTACTGATATTTCATGGGGAAGGATTACCTCTCCAAGGGATTTCTTTAATATTGGAGATGAAATAGATGTAAAGATTCTTTCATTTGATGAAGAAAACCAGAGAGTCGCACTGGGTTATAAACAGATGAAGGTTAATCCCTGGGAGGTTGTTGCGGAAAGTTATCCTGTTGGAAGCCGTATCAGCGGTAAAATTGTTAATATTACAAATTACGGAGCATTTATTGAGCTTGAAGAAGGTGTTGAGGGTCTTATCCACATATCCGAGCTTTCATGGACTAAAAAGGTCAAACATCCATCGCAGATCCTTTCAATTGCCGATATTGTTGAAGCAGTAGTCCTTGATATGGATGTTTTAAGAAAGAGAATTTCTCTTGGATTAAAACAGCTTGAGGCCAATCCATGGACAGAGATTGAGGAGAAATATCCAGTCGGTACGATTGTTGAAGGCGCTATTAAGAACATTACTGATTTTGGTATTTTCCTTGGGCTGGAAGAAGGTATTGACGGATTGGTTCATATCTCTGATATTTCATGGACGCAGAAGATCAAACATCCTGCTGAGATATATAAAAAGAGTGAAGTGGTTAAGGCTGTTGTTCTTAGCATAGATAAAGAGAATGAAAGATTTTCACTTGGAATTAAACAGCTTGAGCCGGATCCATGGGAAATTGTTCCTAAGAAATATAAACGCGGTCAGGTTGTAAAAGGTATTGTTACAAATATTACTGATTTTGGTATTTTTCTTGAAATTGAAGAAGGTATCGAAGGTTTGATCCATGTGTCTGAAATTGGCGAGGATAAGGCAGCTGCTTTAAAAGAGCTGGCCACTGTTGGAGAGGATCTGGAAGCGTTGATCATCAGTATTGATAAGCGAAGCAGAAAGATCGGTTTAAGTTTGAGAGACTTGAAAGATGCTCTTGAGAAAAAGAATATAGATAATTTTATGGATGAAGAAAAAGTGTCTTCTAATGCAACTCTGGGTGATGTGATAAAGGCCGAAGCCTCTGCAGCGGCAGCAGCAAAGTCTGAAGCAGCAACTCCTGCTCCTGAAGCGGAAGCTGCACCGGTTGAAGAAGCCTCTGCTTCTGAGGAAGAAACTGTATCGTCTGAGGAAGTTCCGGTTCCTGAAACTGAAGAAGTATCTGAAGAAGTTCCGGCTCCTGAAGCTGAAGAAATAGCTGAAGAAGATAAAGAATAGTAACATAGATCATATTTGAAACTAAAGGAGGGAAGGAGACTATTTTCCTTCCCTCTTTTAATTTAACCTTATAACTTCTAAATAACTATCAAAATGAAAAAACACCCTTTTATTTTCGGTTTTTTAATAATGGCATTTCTCTGTATAGTGTTTGCTATAGGTCTTTGGGTCATAGGCAACTCAGGGCAATTTAATTCTCTAATGCCTGGTGGAGAAAAAGTGGTTGTAGTGAAGATAGAAGGTGTAATAACCGATTCAGGTCCTGTTATTGAAAAACTTGAAAAGATTAAAAATAATGTTGACGTAAAGGCTGTTGTGTTAAGGATAGATTCTCCCGGAGGAAGTGTCGCTCCTTCACAGGAGATATTTGAGGAAATTATTAAACTGAGAGAGAAAAAGACGATCATTGCATCCTTTGGTTCGGTAGCAGCGTCTGGCGGATATTACATTGCATGTGCAGCGCATAAGATCGTTGCTAATCCGGGTTCAATTACCGGCAGTATTGGTGTGATTATTGAATCTGCCAATGTTGAAGATCTTATCGGTAAGATCGGACTTAAGAGTGTGGTGATTAAAAGTGGCAAGTATAAAGATATTCTTTCCCCGACCCGTGAAATGGAAAACAGTGAGCGTGAACTTCTTCAGGGCGTGATTGATTCGATTCACTCTCAGTTTATTGATGCAGTTGCTCTGGGAAGAAGTATGGAGAGAGAAAGTGTCGTTGCGATCGCAGATGGCAGAATATTCTCAGGAGAGCAGGCGCTTGATCTGGGACTGGTTGATGAACTGGGCAATCTTCAGGATGCCGTTAAAAGGGCAGGGCTGATTGCCGGCATAGAGGGTGAACCCAAGGTTATTTATCCATCTAAGGATAAACCATCAATCCTTGAATTTCTGCTTGAAGGATCAATGAAAGAGATTCAGCAGGTGATTTTTAATGACGTTTTTAAAGTAGAGTATATCTTGAAATCAGCTAATGGATAACAGCAGCTAATAGTGTACAGCTATTGGAGTTTTATTATTAATTTTTTTACTTTGGAGGTTAATATGGCCATTGTAGAAGTAAGTGTTGTGCCAATCGGCACAGCAAAAACCAGTGTCAGTGAATATGTCGCAGGCGCAGTTACCATCTTAAAAGATTCTGGCATGAAATATAAGCTGACCCCGATGGGAACCATTATCGAGGGCGAATTAAAAGATGTTCTGGCTGTTATTGAAAAAATGCATGAGTCTCCCTTTCAAAAGAATGCTGAGAGGGTCTATACTACCATTAAAATTGATGACAGACGCGACATCAAGGCAGAGATGGACAACAAAGTCATGTCTGTGATGGAAAAACTTTAAGGACAGTTAATAGAAGAAAATCTGTTAATTGTTAATATGATTATTTGTGTAGATGTTTAGACAATAAAAAACCCGGTTTCTTAAATGAAGTCGGGTTTTTTATGATACCTTTTAATATTAATAATCATGCTGTCGATAAAGTTAGTTCCGCCAATCCGCTTGTAGCTTGTCAACAGTTCTATTTCAGCAGTCATATTTACGCCATCTGATTTTCAATTTACTTCTTAGTTGAGAAGGTTAATGAAAGAAGTAAAAAAAATATAATTGTAAGATCAAGCTGGCAGCCAATAGACAATATTTGTGATAAGAACGTTAATTATTACCATACGTGGAAAAAGCATGGTGCTTTTAGTTTTATGAAATGATATGTTTTGTATAAAGTAGAAGTTGGAATGATCATATTGACTTCGTGGATTGGATCACCTATATTCTTGCTTTTAAAATTAATAAGTGAGGGGTGCCTGCCTCATTGTGATTTAATATTAGGCTTTAATCTTTAGGCAATAAAAAACCCGGCTAAATGAATTAGCCGGGTTTTTTTTAGGTATTTTAAATGTTAATAGGTTTTCTGCAGATAACTAATGGTAAACATCTTTTCACTTAAGGGCAGGCTCACCTTAGGTGCCTGGATTCTTTCCTGATCAGCAAGTCCGGAGTGTGTTCTCTGGAAATCATTAAACACGGTACCTACAATTGAAGGTTTCATGGCACCGGTTTCTGTTTTGACCGGACGGGTAAAGTTTCCAAAACATTTCCAGTAACGTCCCTTCTCATCATAAATATCTGTCCACATGACCAGATAGGTTTCAGGATCTAGGTACAATACTCTCTTCGAATAAATATAGTTAGGATCTTTGTTTATTGCATCTACCACCAGCAGGTTGCAGCGCTCAAATTTATGTCCGTTAAGCATACCCTGTCCAGCAGTACGGGTCGTTCCGACCAGTGATTCGTTTCTGCTGCAAAGCAGGTCTTTCTTACCTTTAAAGGTGTAGTTGTTTCTGGTGACCTGACCATCCCACAGATACTCATCATCATAGATAAGGTCTGATCCGTCAATTGAATCTGTTCTCTGGTTGGTAGAAAGACGTCTTATTCTTCTGAACTGGTTATACCAGAGATAGGTGACGTCTTGTTTAGTCTGGTCGATTGGTCTTAAGGTATACATGCGGGTGTTTAAGAACTCAGCAGGAAGAAACATGCTCATAAACATGCCGCGACGAAATGCTTTTTTGTTCTGTTTTGCAGGCAGTGCCGGTTTGGGGTCAAGTTCTGTACGGTTAATAAAGTAGAACTCCCAGTATTCCTGATCTGCCATACGTTCCGTACGGGTTTTGGGATTTATGTTGGGTGTATATTTTCTATAATTGTAAGTATCACCATGGTTGTTGAGCTCAAAATTCCACATGATCTCAAGACCAGTTTTGGGTTCTAAAAATGGTCTTCCGGCGATTTCAGCTAAATTTGTTATGATACCATTTTCATCTACTTTAACCTGAGAATTGTATTTTTCAGTGGCCTCAATAAAACCTTTGGTCTCCTGAATTGTTCTGTACGGAACAATGGTGAAATAAAAACCTTCAGGCGGTGCTCCCCATTTCTGAGGTTCTTTATATATTCCCAGATAGGGCTCAGGAAGATACTGACCAATCTGGTCCACATTTGTCTGGTCTATCTTTTTACCGGCCCATGTTTTCTCCCACGCCCTGACTTTTGCCAGTTCTTCTGCAGTGTAGGCGGTGCCCATGTCAACTGCCATGACAAGAGCAGGTGCCATTACAAAGGCAATCATTGCTGCGGTTATGAGCAGTTTCATTTTTACTTTACTTACCATCATTTATTAACCTCCTTTTGCAAATTATATTTTTAGGTTCTAATTAAAATTCATAGCTTAATCTCATAATTATACTGTCTTTCTTGTCATAGTTGGTGTAAACGGCATCATGGCTCTGACGCATATAAATTTTGACACCAAAAGTTGCCCTTAACCCGCCGTTTAAGACAGAGGTTGGAAAGTAGTATACCAGCGTTGGTACATGCATCTGGCCGCCAGTCTGTAAATAGTAGCTTGAAATATTGACAAAAGCAAATGCCGAGTTGAACAGCTCAACCTTACACCAGAAGGATACACCGTCTGCTACGCTGTCGTGTTGTTTATGATATCTGTCTCCCAGTATCAGGTCATGGTCATGGGAGAAGACCTTTTCGTAAAAGTAGGTGAAGGTCCAGTCAACCTTTTTGGTGGCGCCAAGCATATTGTTCATAAAGTCAGGCATTCGGAACCGATCACCGACTTTGAGTGAAAAGCCGAAGATATCTTTTCTTGTCCATCCGTCTGCATCTCCTGATACGCCACTTAAGTTAGATGTTGAACCTAGCGGAGATCCGATCTCATAGAACCATTCTAAGTCCCAGGTGGTATAGTGCAGCCATGGCCATTCTGTCATTACGGTTCCGCCGATGGTGGTAAAGCGTTTATATTTAAAATACTTACTCGTATTGTCAAAACCTGGGTGTGACCAGGGTTCCCCAGAAAACATTGTCCAATTATACACATACTTTCCCGCATATTCTTGTATTGTATCTGGATTTGTAAGGGGAAAGTCCATCAACCTGTTCCAGACAAGAAGTGTCCAGTTAAAGTTTCCGGTCTGGCCCATAATACGGCCGCCAAAGGAATAAGTTTTATCAATGTCCCAGGATGGATTAGCTCTTCTGGCTCCTTCCAGCATGTAGTCAGCAATACCTTCTTCTTCTCCGGCGTTTAGACCTTTTCCCCCGTCCTGGGCATAAGGTTCTCCCCAGTGCGTACCCGTATAGCCGAAAAAGTCACCATGTTTGTGGTCGCCGGGATTAAAGATAACTTCAAAAAGAAGATTTCCCGGGAGCTCTGACTGATAGAATGCCCTGATCATCCAGAGCCCCTGTTTTACTTCTTCCCAGGTATCCACGCCAGGCACGCCGTGGGTCAGTTTTAACGGGTTAACCACGTCTGCTACCCGTCCGATATCATTCTGCCCCCAGATAACGATCTGTTTACCTAATTTTACCTGCCAGGGTCCTTTCTGAATATCAAGGTAACACTCGGTTAGTATGTCCTTTTCGAAGTCATACGGTGTGATATATTTCTTGCGTTGGTAGCTGGGAATTGCATCGTGTTGGTTGCCGTCAATCAGTGGTGCCTTTTCCCACCAGTACTTGAATCCTGTAAAAAGCCTGACGTTCCAGCCGAAAGGATCTTCTTTAATATTAATGAGAGTTTCTAAATATGCTGCTGTCTGGAGGAAATCCAAGCGGGTACTTTGACCTTGTTTAGGGCCGGGATCATATTCTCTGTCAAACTTGGCAATTTTGTAAAATGCTGTTTCTTTGATAAAACCGCTGACCTGTACTTTGCCATCAAACAGTTCAAATACTGCGCTGGCATTCTGTACTGAGCATATTGACATTATAACTGCAAATGACAGTACGGTCAGTGTTTTTAGGAAATTTTTCTTCATACCCCCTCCTTGTGATGGTTAATTTACCAATTTTTTAATTGTAAATTATTTGTGAATGTTTTGAAAATTACCATATGGTTTATTGGAAATCAAGGTAAATTATTTATAGAATAAAAATATAATTTTGTTGTCTTGTAGTGTTTAATATCATTAATAAAATATGTGTAATATTTTTGAGTTTTTATGCTTTTAAAAAAGCCCCTTTAAAAAAAAAGGGGCTTTTTTGCTTGTCAGGTTGGAAACTATTTATTTTTACCTACTACAAATTTTGGTTTAACAAGTGCAATAGCTGCCGGGATGATAAGCAGCGCTCCAAGCATATTAAGCAGCAGGATGATCGCAAGGAGCAGACCCATCATGGCCTGGAACATCATTTTTGAGAGAAACCAGAAAACGATTCCGCACACCAGTGTTGTTGCAACATAGACGATTGCTTTTCCGGTTGTTCCAAGTGCTGTAGTGATTGCGTCCTCTAAATTTCCTTGGATCTTATGTTCTTCAATAATACGGCTCACCAGATAAATACCGTAGTCAACACCCAGTCCTATACCCACTGCTGATACAGGAAGCGTGGCCGTTGTCAGGGCAAGATAGGGCTTACTGAAGGCAAGAAATGTAAAAGCCAGCACATTCGCCACTATTAGTGGCGCTGTTATGATGACTCCGGCAAAAAATGATTTAAAGATAATGGAGCAGAGTATGAGTACAGTTATGATAGCAAGAACAAATGTCCAGATCTGGTAAAGCTGTAGTGCTTCGTTTATTCCTGCCTGGACGCCCACAGCACCGCCTGCAAGCCTGTAGTGAACCACGGGCATCCCTTCAACAGGTGGCTTCTCAGGTATGGGTTCTCTTTGTTCTCTGAAAAAACCATCTATCCAGTAAACGAATTTATCAAAACCCTCACGCTTTACATCGGTTGATCTTTTTCCAAAAGGTGATTTGTTCCTGATATAGTCATGGATCCTGTCCATGACTATCTGAATGGTCTCAGTTGTTTTATCCCTGCAGTAAACAATGATGTTAATTGTTTTTTCATCATTATCGATAAACTTATCCATAGTGCCGGGAGGAGAGGAGAATACAATGTGTTTATAAAGCATTTTAAGCTCTCGGTCGACTGTGGGCATAAACTCCTGGTTGGGATCATTGTCACGCATTCCTTTGTTGCGTCCTGGGATCTGTCCCAGACACGACAGCACAAACATAACGCGCATTCCCGGTGTCCGCTGTAAGTAACGGGAGAACTCAACCGCATCACGCATAATCGCTGAATTGAGTCCTATTGACTGTGCTTCTTCCCCCTGTATAATTACTAGCAGCGGGTTTAAAAGCGGCATTCCAAAGGTTATCCGAAATGAATCCACATTGTACCTGTGCCATGGCCAGAGGACCTCTGATCCGGGTATCGCACTTCCGATCTGGATGTCATTTGCATAGAAACTTCCCCATACAAGCATAATAAGTGATATCCCGAGCACTGGGTATTTACCCCATGAACATATCCATCGTCCGGTTGATTTAAGCGTTTTGTCCAGTATTCCTGAACCTTCTTTGGTACTTCTTAAAGGCATGTAGGATAGCATGATCGGTACCATTATCATTGCAATAATTACCGTTGCAAATGCCCAGAATGAACAGGAAAGACATATCTTCTGTAAGATGGGGATCGGTACCAGAGCGATAATTATGATACCTGAAGCATCGGTTATGATCCCGGCAAATCCCGGTACAAACAGGTGCTCAATAACAGCTTTACAGGCTTTAGTATTATTTCCGTGGATATGCGCCTCTTCTGTATAGCGTTTTACAACCTGTACGGAATGGGATGCTGCCATGGCAGATATCAGGAACGGAAATACCAGCACCAGCGGGTCAAGATTGTAGCCTAAAAGACTTAAGAAGCCAAGACCCCATATTGCGCTTACGCCTGCGGCGATTATTGGTAACAGCATACCTCTTTTTGATCGGAAATAAATAAAAAACATGATAAGCATTGCGGCTATGGTTAATGCAAGTATTTTAAGGATATCCTTGATATAGCTGTCGACATATCCAAGATGCATGGGTTCACCGGCAATTGCCACGATGATGTTATCGTTTTCATATTTCTTGCGGAGTTCTTTGAACTCTTTATAGGATATTTTGTAATCGATCTGTTCTTCGAAAAAGTCCACCATGATAAGTGTTTTCTTGGTGGAAAAATCAACCAGCAGGGGATAACATATCGGGCTCGCAAATATTTTAAGACGAAGTGCATCCAGTTCCTCTTGTGTTTTTGGAATATTGGGAAACATCATGTAGGGAAATTCCATACCTGATGCGGTTACTTTTATTTGCCTGACCCTGCGTGAATACAGGGAGAAGATCTTATTTCTGTCTACAGCATGAAAATCAAGCAGATCCTCGGATATATTTTTGACCGTCTTCAGTGTTTCAAAATTAAAGACATTGTCATATTTCCCACCATCCTCTTTGTCTCTCATCTGGAGCATGATAAGAACCTGATTTGCACCGCCGAATTTATTCCGGATCTCATTGTGAAGATTTACGTACTCATGGTTCTTGGGCAGGAGGTCATCGAAAATTGTTTTTATTTCGAGTTTGAAAACTGCCTGATACAGGAAGAAGAGTGTGATGAGTATGATCCCGATGAGGAAGAGCAGCCTTTTTTCGATTACAATGTCAGCGAAACGTTTCATGATTATTTATTAACTCCCATATTTATAATTATAAAATAATTTTAATAAGCTTAGCCGTTATTCAGTTCCACCGCCGAACTCTAGTGCTTTTGGCATCTCAAAAAAATCCATATCGTAGGAAAGTCCGGATCTGAACTCCCACGTTTTTCCTGCATCATTTGTCCGGATGACTGTTCCTGCCTGGCCAACGACCCATCCTTTGGTCGGGCTGCTGAAATATACATCTCTGAACCAGAATTTGGATTTAATAGATTCTTCCTCAATAACCCATGTCTTTCCGTTGTCTTCAGATCTCATATAATGTCCCATATCGCCTACTGCCCAGCCCGCACTATCCTTGAAAAAGATGGTGTAAAGTGCCCGTTCATTATTGATCGGTATCTGGTTCCATGTTTTTCCAAGGTCAGAGGTGTGCATAATAGTGCTTTCCATTCCGCAGGCAAATACATTATTTTTGTCTTTAACAATAACACAGAAAAGTGCCGGAGGCTGATCGTCATAATAGTCTTCAAGTGTTTCCCTGTAAAATACGGCAGGAAGCTGGATGTTCCATGTTTTTCCGCCGTCATTTGTGTGCAGTATTGTGCCCTGTTCACCAACGGCAAAGCCGATATTTTCATCATAAAAAGCGATATTATTAAGGGTTCTGTCCATTTCCTCACCCTGGATATTCCATGTTTTTCCACCGTTTTTTGTGTGGATGATGGTTCCCCATTCACCAACTGCCCAACCAAGGTCTTTGTTTATAAAGTATATTCCAAAAAGGTGTTTTTCTGTTGAAGTGTTCTGCCTTGTCCAGGTCTTTCCGCCATTTGCAGTGTGAATTACAGTTCCATATGTTCCTACAATCCAGCCTGTTTTGTTGTCTATAAAAGTACCGTCGCACAGGATTCCTTTAGATACTGTTGATTCCTGCTCTTCCCAGTTCTCGCCGCCGTCTGCAGAGTGATAGACTATCCCGTAATTTCCGGAAATCCAGATATTGTTGTCATCCGGAGCCATTACGCCGTGAACATTTTCTGGTGTAATCATTTTAAGGTCTATTTTTTTGGTAGCTTCTTTAGTTTTGGAACAGCCAGTGCCCAGGGTCATGATTGATGCGAGTATGATGATAAACCCGAGTTTGTAAACTGCTTTTGTCATCTGTATAACTCCTTACTTTTGGTTGTTTTAAAGCCGTAAAAATATTGTTGTTGTTACTTATTTTGATGTTGTTATTATAGGCTGTTTGTCCGTTGCATGTGTCTAGAATTAACTTGACAAACTAGCAGAGTTAGATTAATTATTAAACTTTATCTGAGAATCTAAGTCAAGCAAAATTTACATTTAATTAACACTTTCACAACTAATAAGTTATTAAAAAAGCTTATAATTATTAGTGTCACAAACAAATACGAATTAGGAGGAATATAGTGAATAATGTATATGATTTAATAGTAGTCGGAGCTGGACCGGCTGGACTGGTAGCTGCAAAAACTGCTGCAGAAAGTGGCCTTTCTGTTGCGCTCATTGAAAGAAAGGAATCGATTCATGAAGTCTTAAGGATGTGTGGTCAGATGATCGTATCTCTTTCCGGCCGTTATATGGGTGAAAGGGTTGTTCATAATGAAAAAGCAGGTTTGCTCTGTTTCCCGCATAATGGTTTTAATCTTAAGTATGATGGTCCGACCCGGGATTTCTTCTCATGGCAGATTTATTCTCCAAATAAAGAGACAATTGTTTTTGGTGATTACGATGCAAATGAAGCTAAAGGTAAAGAAGGTAGAGCAAGTGCTGTTTATGATAAGAGCTGGCTCTTAAGAACTCTTGTTGAAGAGTGTAAAAGTCTGGGCGTTAATGTCTTTGCAGGTGAGAATGTTATTGATGTGAGAACAGACAGTGAAGGAGTTGAGGTTCAAACGGCAAGTGGTAAGCACTTTAAGGGTGTTTTTGCAGTTGCAGCTGACGGCCGTCAGTCGAGAGTTGCCCGTGCTCTGGGAATGAATAAAGACCGAGGTTTTTATGGTTCTGTTACTTCTGTTGGTTATGAGATGACAAACCTTAACCTTCCACAGCCCAATGCCCTTCATCAGCCTCTGGTTGCTGGCGGTGATCCTCCCATGATGGGTTTTGTGATTCCCCGTGCATGGGATCATGAAGGAGATCAAGTCTGGCTTGTGATGATAACAAATGTTGATCCTGAAGCTGATCATGAGTCTCTTCTTGAAGGTCTTATTAAAGATCCAAGATATTCTTCATGGTTTAAAGGTGGTAATATTGTTCGTAAGTGCGGTTGCTCAGGAAATATGTATTCGCCAATCATTGATCCTTTTAAAGATAATGTACTGTTTGCGGGTGACGCAGGCTGGTGTCAGGAGGCTGAAATGACAGGCGCAGCAATGTGCGGCGCTCAGGCAGGGAGTGCGGTTGTTGAGGCAATGCTGGAAGGAAAATACAATAAAGAGGGTGTACAGTCTTATCTTGACTGGTGGCAGGAAGCCCATATCTCGAAACTTGATCATAATGTGTTTTTAAAGAATCTTTATATGCCTATTCTTTGTAATGACAAAGAGATTGACTATATCTTCAGCAAAATTGAAGAAACCCTTCCCACCGTTCTTGATCCTTATGAAGTTCCTGCAAATATGGGCAAAGCAATGGCAAAAATAATTCCTCTGATCCAACAGGAAAGACCTGAACTTTTGAAGAAGCTTTCCGGTTTTAATGATTTGCCACCGGAAGTGGTATTGAACAAAACCATAAGGGCAGGGTTTGACTGCAGGTTTACAACATAGATATATATATATACTAATGAGAACTAAGAAAAAGCGTTCATCCCCTGTAGTGGGAAGAACGCTTTTTCAAGTAATAACAGTCTGATTAAAAAAACTAAAGGAGAACAGAGAATGAAAAAAGGTATTATGAAGAAAATTCTGATGTTACTGTTTGTTGTTATGCTTCTGCCGATTTCATCAGCTCAGGCTGAAGGTAAAAAGGGGTTATTGGTCTATGCCTCTGTTTACGGTTCAACAATTGAAACTGCCTACTGGATCAAAGCAATTATCGGTCATGAAAACCATCTGGATGTTAAGTCTATTGATCAGGTTATTACCATTGATCCATATGATTATGTCATTATCGGCAGTTTGACCAGGAATGAAGGACCGGTAAAACCTGTATATGAATTTATTGAAAAATACCGTGCTAAGCTGGCCCAAAAAGAGGTCGCATATTATTTGACCTGTGGAGATAGTGATGAGACCATGGTTTTGAAAATACCAGGGAAAGCTGCACATCTTATCGGCGGAAGGAACTATCTCAAAGATCAAATGGAAAAATATCCTAAAATTAAACCTGTTGCAATAGCCGGTTTCGGCGGCAGACAGGTAATGCCGAATCTTGGAACCAAAGATAATATTCAGATCTGGCTGGTAGGCAAGCTGGCAAAAGAAGGCGCGGCCTGGGAAGGGCTTGATATCTGGGAGTCTCTGGTTAAAGAGCGTGTTGAAGTATTTGCAAATGAAATAAGAACCAAGATACTCGGGATCGGGCCAAGAGAAAATATAGAAGAGCTCAGAGGTTACTGGACATCATTACAGCCTGCCTCTCTTACTGATGCTTCAAAGAAAAAATTTAGTCCAAAGCCGAGTGCTGAACATAAAAGTTCAAAAAAGATCTATTATGCCAGGAGCCGTGCAATGGGTGACCTTGCGCTGGGAGAGAACCTTCTCAAGCAGTGGGCAGAAGATAATGGTATAGATTTAAAGGAACAGGTTAAGACCAGCTTTAATATTTATTATCATGCAACCAAAAATTACGGCGGCGAACCGATCACTTCCCATCTTGTAATAGCAACATTTCCTGATGAGATTGGTAATCTCCAGATAGCATTCCGCTGCTGGGAAAAACCGGATGTAAGAAAAGGGATGGAAGCTGATATTACAAAGGCTGAAGAGCTTCTCTGGGCTGACGGAAGAAAGATAGATTAAGTATACCTAAATTTTAAGAGAGGTGAAATATGTTTTTAACCTTGGTTAAAGGTCTTATAATAGCGGTAGTATGTGTAGTCGTCCTTGCTATTCTTGTTGCTCTGTATTTAAAGAAAGAGGGTGATAGGGAGTTCGCAAAGTATGATGAATATACTAAAGAGGTACTGGCCGGTTATGAAAACTTGATCCCTTTTGAGGTTAAACCTGAATTTAAAAAGCTTCATCCTGGAAAGTTTCCATTTATGAAACTTTTTAAGTTGGTGGTTACCAGTGAAGAAGGCTCGCGGCTTAAACGGGTTAACTCTATTGATGCAACCATGTTTCTCTTTATGCGGATGTACACTTTTCTAATCCGTCCCGACTATAAATACAATCTGCCGGTACTTTCCGTTGATTTTATTTTCATCGGCAAAAAACGGGTCTTTATTGTTGAGATTATTGATCCCGCCAAGATTGAAGATGAGAATAAGAAAAAATATTATGAAATTATGAGGAGCAGGGTTCCTGAGATCGATGATCTCGAAAAGGGCCCTGAAAGAGACTGGTATAAGGATTATGTGACTGATTTCAGCATTCACGCCAAGGCAGATAATTCAAAAGATGATCTGATGTTTGATATATATAAGACCTATCTGAAAGCGTATCTCGATATGGCAAAGAATGCAGAAGAACTGACGCCTGAGATGAGTGAGAAAGTTAAACAAGGACTGGATGAGTATGTTACCACCCTGCTATCCAAAGGTGGTCCTGCGGTAGAGGTTTTTGAGAAGATGCTGGGAAAAGAGGGACAGAAAGAATATGTGCGTACAGTAATGTTCGGGCTTGAATAGGATTATTTCTGTTTGAATATTTTAAAAGCCGGTCAGCATAATTGACCGGCTTTTTTGTTTACTGTTCTTAAGACCGGCTTTATAGTTATTGCTTATTTAATAACTGTTTTATTCCCATAATCTTTCATAATATTTTCTGATAATAATTTTTAATTATTCAAAATTTTTAGCATTTAACATTGATTGGTACAAAATGAAAATATGGGTAGACGCAGACGCATGTCCTGTTGTTATAAAAGATATTTTATTTAGAGCAGCAGAGCGTACTGGAATCGAGCTGACGCTTGTAGCTAATCAACGTATCCATATACCAAGATCTAAGGGGGTTAAGTTTTTGTTGGTAAAATCCGGTTTTGATGCAGCAGATAATGAGATTGTTAAACGTCTTAGCCATGGTGATCTTGTGATTACGGCTGATATTCCATTGGCAGCGGAAGCAGTTGAAAAAGGTGCTTATGCTTTGAATCCACGCGGTGAATTTTATGATGCTGATAATATCAGGTCCCGCTTAAATGTAAGAGATTTTATGGATGCTCTCAGAGAAAGCGGGATCGATACTGGCGGCCCGCCAATGCTTAGTAAAAGTGACAGAAAGTCTTTTGCTGACAACCTGGATAAATTTTTAACGCATCATGTGAGAAATACTTAGTTGTAATTTCAATATTCTGCCTCACAAGCAGGCTGTCCTCATCATGAGTTGTAATCACACATGTCACCCACACCGTCATTAGCAGCATCAAGCTAATCAGCATTGCAATTATCAGGTCAGTTATCAATATCATTCGGTACTTCGGAATTGTCCTCGTTGTGCCATGAATTAGTTGGAATTATGCCATTTTCGTATTGATCCAAATCTCTAACATGTAAGCTCCATCGTTTGCCAGGAAAGCATTTTGGCTGTTATTGGTTTAATAGAAAAATGGGATGTATTCCCAGCTTGTTGGTTGACATATAAGGTTTATGTTCTCAGACTCAGCTCCTGCCTGCTGGGGCAGTGTGACAGTAGCTATCTCCGCCGTCCGTTCAATCCGTTTAAGCGTTTCATATAATGATTAAAATATAATTATTTTGAATTGTAATATATGAATAAATATTATTTTATAAGCTAACCCTAGATTTAATAGGGTAATACAACTTTGCTATATGAGGTGATATCCCTATTTTCATATAATAAATAATCTTTTAAATTTTAATAATTGATTGGCCGGATATATTGTTATTTTTTTTAAATTAATAAAAAATTTTTCTTGATAATTATATTTATTTGGGTTAAAAATAAAAGCTTAGTAACACTAAATATTAAATATTTAGACACTTATACGTATATCAAATATTAGTGGAAGCTGTTGTGATCACATAGGTTAGCTAATAAAAAAACGAATAGAACAATAAACTGAAATTAGAAATAATAATTTAAAGAGGAGGTAAAAGGCGTCAGGGTAACATGAATTTAAAAGAACATTGAAAAGTTTAATTAAATTGGAGGAGGGAACTATATGTATAAAATGAAAAAAATATGGTTGATAGCTCTGGCATTGCTAATAGTAATGCCGTGCAGCAGCGCTTTTTCTTTTGAATTATTTGATGGGCGACTGCACGATGGTAAAGGAAGGTTACAGCAGACATTAATGATCCGTACCCATCGTGATGACCGTGACATTTCGGTAACCAGTTTCAGGTCTATGGCCAGAATCGAAGGACTTTTTGACCTGGCTAAAACAGAAAATAATACTTTTAAACTCTACGGGTTTTTCGAGTACTGGGAGGACTTCGGAGCTCATATTGACGGCGGTCTGAAACGTTCGATCAGAAATGAATCAGGAGGTAGCCACGAACTGCAAAACTATTACCGCTCCAATGAAGAGCAGGAGATAATAAAAGAACTCTACGCGGATATGGACTTTGGTTACTTATGGAACATGAGGCTTGGAAAGCAGATCGTCAACTGGGGAGAAACCTCTGAGAGCCGGGTGGCAGATCAGATTAATCCCCTTGATGTTACCAACCTTGTTGGATATCCAGACTGGGAGGACTATAAGGTGGGCCTGTGGATGGCAAGAATATTTTTAACGCCTGAGAGCATGTGGTCTGACATGTCATTTGAGCTTATAGTTATTCCTTATATGTTTGAAGAGGTTCGGGTCTCGCCAGCCGGTAGCGGTTTTTTCCTTGGAAAGCCAATTACTCCTACGAACGGTGTTTTAACTCATCGGTGGCGCCAGGACAAACCGGATGACGGCTGGGAAAACACGGAAGTCGGCTTTAAGGTTAGGGGAATGACCGGAGTCACGGACTGGACTCTCTCGGTATTTCACACAAGGCAAGATGGGCCGCCGTTACTGAACGAGTTAAAAGGTTTTACGAATTATCTAAATGGGGACGGAGATGTCTTCAGATATACTACCTACACTAGCTATGCGACAACATTTTCAAGACCTGTTAAGTGTTTGGGCGCTATTCTGAGTGGTGAGGCTGTTTTGAACGCTGGCAAGGAATATCAGTACGGAACATATGATATCAAGGAAAAGAATGTGTTTATTTCAGCCCTAGGCCTTGATAAAAACATACAAATTCCCTGGCTCAGCAAGATCAATAAGGGTGTTTCTCTCATTTCCAACATAACCTGGTACCACTACAAAATGCTTGATTATGATCATAACAGTACCACGGGTGAATATGTCAAATGGGAAGGTGGGAGTAGATCTGCATGGGACAAGATCTCCATTAAGCTTCAGACATCCTTTTTTGACCATACACTCCTAACCGGTATTTCTTCAACCTATGACTTAACTGATGGATCAACCGATTACGTGGCACGGATGATGTATTTCCCTGGAGACCACTGGTTTTATGAAGTCTCTTATCAGCAAATCAATGAGAGACTCCCTAACAATGTTGGAAACCAGGTAATTTTTAATGTCCGTTATGAATTCTAAAGCAAAAGAATAAATTAAGATAAGGAGTAAAATTATGATTAAAAAATATTCGGGTATTATTTGCCTGGCAACAGTTGCACTTTATGTGTTTTTCGCAGCTCCTGCTTTAGCAAAAGAGATTAATTACCCTGTTCACAGTTATGACGATGTTGAACTTGCCAAGGTACGTGCGTGGGAAAAACAGTGGGTTGGTAAAATAATTGATAAGAGCAATGTGGATCAAGTAAAGGATTTCCTTCCACCCAGTCAGTATGATTTCATTATCAATCCTGAAGTATGGGGGGCTTCTTCTTTTACTATCGTGCCTTATGAAACCTATCCTTTTACGCCTGGAAAAATTAAATTTACCAAGGCAGGTAACGCAAGCCTTGATAAAGAAGGTATATTACAAAATTATGTGGCAGGCGTTCCCTTTCCCGAGCCCAAAAATGGTGCGGAACTCAGCTGGAACTTCTGGACCTGGAATCGCTTTGACTCATCAGAAAGAAAGGCTTATGGATATATCACTGACGGCAGACTAAAATATGACCGTAACATTGGTCAGCTGGCACACGCCATGCAGTTTTCCGGCCGCTGTGATACTCCTCCAGTTCCGGAATTTCCAAAAAATCCCAAAAAGATATTTAGAGCAAGTATGTCTACATGGGTTAATCCTGTAGAGCTGAAGGGTAGTATCACTCTGGAGTTACGTTACAAAGACTGGGCACGTGAATATGACGCCTGGAATTTTAGCGCGGCGAACAGAAGAGTAAGACGTCTCTCCACTGCTGAACGAATGGAAACAATCGACGGCGCAGATTTTTCGAGGGATGACAGCGGTCAGTGGGATGGACTTATGACACGCAACACCTATGATATAGTCGGCCGAAAGGATATGCTGATCTGTCGGCACCAGGATATGACCAAGCTTATTCATACAGAAGGTGAAGTTAACCTTAAAGGTTGGCAGAAGGAACGGATAAAGGTTTGGGTAGTAGGTGTAAAGACCAAGGAAAAGGGTTATATTTACAGTAAACAGACCTGGTATGTTGATCCTGAACTCTGGAAAATCATGTATTCAGAAAAGTATGACAAATACGGCAAGCTGTGGAGAATACAGGAACATGCACATGTAGTACAGGAAGGAAAGAACGGGATAACTGATGTTGATTATTACGGCAGTAACGGTATTGATGTTCAGCGCAGACATTCTACTCATATTCTTCTTGACCCAGCAGGAGCTATTATGGGTGGAACTCAAATGAGGACAAACTTTTTTTCGCCTAAAAATCTGCTAAAGATTGGAAGGTAGTAACAAAGACACAAAATATTCGGAAATATATGCCGAATTGATTTAGAATTAAAATTGTTTTTAATTCATGTTTACTCTCTGATACCCGCCCAAAAGGGCGGGTATCAGAGCATTTAAACCAAGTTGTAAAACTTTAGTAAGCGCAGGGTCTGAAGTCTGCTTGCGGACTTTAAAATTTCTAAAGATAATATGAAAGATCTCGGCACATTGATGTGTTGAAAAGGTCAATAGTTAAAAGAAGGGTGGTCTAGTAATGTTTGAGAAGAAAAAGCCATACATTTTGATACTGATAACTATGTTTCTTTTAGTATTTGGGTGCAGGGGTAATGTAGAAGAAGAGGCTATCTCTGGGAAACAATACAAAAGGGTTACTGATAAAGGTCTCCTGGCAGTATCAACCCCGGATAAGGATAATATCTGGATAGTTGGCTATAACGGCACAATCCTGCACTCTGCTGACAGAGGGAACACGTGGCAGAGTCAGATATCACCTGTTGAGATAGACCTGTTTGATGTTTTTTTTACTGATAATAAGGATGGATGGATTGTTGCCAAGTATGGAACTGCTCTCCATACCACAAATGGAGGTGAAACCTGGGAGAAGATTGAGACCGGGACCAAAGAGCGGCTTTTTTCCGTCTGTTTTATTGATAAGTTATCTGGCTGGGCTGTTGGAGCTATGGGCATTATTATTAACACAGTGGATGGCGGCAAGACCTGGCAGCGTCAGACCTATGAAAGAATTGATGATCCCTTTGGCGAGAACTCGGGAGAAGATGTTAATATGGACATCTACAGTTTAATTCACGGTGAGGAAGGAGAAAAACTCACTGAACGTAACAAACTGGAATATGACGATTCTACCTTAAATCAGGTCTCTTTTGTGGATAAAAACAGGGGCTGGATCGCAGGAGAGTTTGGTCTTATCCTTCATACAACTGATGGGGGTAAAACCTGGACTCAGCAGGAATGCAAAGAACTCACTCCTGTTGTGAGTGAAGAAGAATGGGAAATTCAGGCTCCTTCTCTATTCAGCATTTATTTCCAAACACCTGATAAAGGTTTTGCAACAGGGCTTGACTGCTCAATAATTACGACTGAAGACGGCGGAGAGACCTGGAATATTCTTAGTACTGACAGCGATCTGGCACTTTATGGAATATCGGTTAACGGAGAAAACGGCAGTGCTGTTGGATCAAAGGGTGCCTACTACTATTCACGGGATGGCGGAAAATCCTGGACAAGGGATGAAAAAAGTCTGAATACTAATTTCTGGCTGCGAGATATATCGTTTAGTAATCCAATGAACGGTTTCGTTGTGGGTTCTCTGGGAACAATCATACGCACCAGTGACGGTGGAAAGAGCTGGACCACGGTTTCAGGAATAACCATAAAGTAAAGGTTCCCGTTTTTCAGGGATGGTAAAATGTCAAATATTTATCTTCTAAACCGTGGTTTATGTACCGCATAAAAGCGGGGTTCAATCCGGTAATAATAGAAAAGGAATAAAACTGATGAAAAAGCTGGCAGAGATTGTCTTGAAATGGCGTTTGCTGATACTGGTGAGCATGCTTCTAGTAACTGTATTCTTCAGTTATCAGATTGTTTTTAATTTGAACGTGAGTACTATCTTTGCGAATCTTTTACCGCAAGATCATGAATATATAAAAATTCATAATGAGTTTGAGCGCAGGTTCGGCGGCGCCAATCTCCTTATTATTATGTTGAAAGTTAAGGATGGCGATATCTTTAATTCTGATACCTTAAAAAAGGTTAAGTATATTGATGAAGAGGTAACGCAGATACCGGGTGTAGACCGGATGAAAGTCCTTTCTATAGGATCATACAAACTTAAGAAGACCAAAGTGACGGCTTGGGGAATCGAGACCAAGCCTCTGATGTATCCTGAGGTTCCAAAAAATGAAGAAGAAATGAAAGAGCTTAAGCACGCAATCTTTTCTAACGAGTCATACTTTGGAAGATACGTATCCCATGACAGGAAAAAAACTCTTATATTTGCTGATTTTTTCGAGGACGAGATGGACTACAGCGTGGTTTATGACCGGTTGTCAAAGATACGGGAAGCAACTGAGGATGAAAATACTCAGGTGTGTATCGTTGGAAACCCCATGCACCTGGGCGTTGTTGCTCATATGACCACCAATATGAATTTTATCATGGGTGCGACTTTATTAATTATACCTATACTTCTTTTTCTCTGCTACAGGTCTATTATGGGTGTTGTGGCGGTTATTGCTGCACCGTTAATTGCTCTAGTATGGGGACTGGGTTTTATGGCGGTGCTTGGTTACAACCTTGACCCGCTTGTTTTTGTGATTCCGTTTTTGATCGCACTCATGGCCTTTCGGCATTCCCATCAGCTGTATAACCGTTTTTATGAAGAGTATATGAATCACCGTGATACCATGAAAGGGTGCAGGACCATTATTGAGGAAATGTTTATGCCGGGTGTCACCTCGGTTATGACGGATGCCCTGGGGATTATGATTGTAGGTGTTGTTCCTATAGCTTTGTTAAGAAATATTTCTGTCGGTTGTGCTTTCAGCAGTTTTGCAACAGTACTGATCGGAATAATTCTTACACCGATACTAATCAGCTATATCCCGACCTCTCCAAAATTTATAGCGCACATCGAAAAAGAGCGCAGAATTGATGAGCAGGGGATTGGCTGGGCAAACAAGTTTGCAAAATGGCTGGGCAATTTCGTTATTAACCGCGGCAAGTATGCGGTATTAATTATAACTATTGTTATCGTGGGTTTTTCCTATTTCTGGGCCGATCGTATTATTATTGGTGATGCCCAGGTGGGTTCAAATCTGTTGTGGCCAAATTCTCGCTATAATAAGGACTCGGTCGAAATAAACAGAAATCTGCCGCTGATTAACCCTCTTTTTATTACTGTTAACAGCAAAACCAGAGGGGGTCTTCATGCTCCAAAAGTTATGCCGGATATTGATCGTTTTGCCAATTACATGCGTGAGAATTCCGGGGCTGTCGGAGTACAGACACTCTGCGAGCCCTTCAAGAACGTGGGGCAGGTTCAAAATAATGATGATCCTAAATGGAAGAGTCTTCCTGAAGGTGCGCATGAAATGCAGATGTTTTTCGGGCTTGTAACTTCCGAGGCCAATCCGGGTGATATAGATAAGTATGTTGACCATGCAGACCGTTATTCAAATATTGTGGTTTACTTTAAGGACAAGATGGGCCCCACAATTGAAAAGGCTATGGCAACAGCAAAAACTTATATTAATGAACATGCTGATACGGATGAAAATGTTACCTATCGGCTGGCCGGTGGTGTTATCGGGGTTGAGGCAGCAATTAACGATGTTGTTGCCTGGAACCAGGTAAAAACACTGGTGCTTGCTATCCTGGGCGTATTTATCTGCTGCAGTCTCAATTTCAGGTCAATTGGCGCAGGTTTTATTCTGACGGTTCCGCTCCTGTTCTCAAACTACATGGCTTTTGCATATATGGCTTTGAATGATATCGGTCTGAATATCGCAACTCTTCCGGTGTCTGCGGTCGGAATAGGTATTGGTGTTGACTATGGTATATATCTGATGGCAAGGTGTGCGGAAGAAAAGAAACGAGACCCAACAATAACACTTGAAACTGCTATTCAGAGAACAATAGCAACATACGGCAAATCAGTTATTTATATAGCCGGAACATTGATAGCAGGGCTTTTAATCTGGCCGTTATCAGCCTTGAAGTTTCAGGCTCAGATGGGGCAGTTACTGGCCATTATTCTCTTTTTTAATGCTCTTGGTGCAATCTTTACTGTTCCTGTATTGATTCTTTTGATCAAGCCAAAATTTCTAAATAAACCGGCACCGTCTGATGCAGTTGTAAATAAGGAAGTTAAGTAGTAAGTAAGAGAACTCTCTAACTGTAAACTTGTTACCCTTGCACTAATATCTGGTGCAAGGGTAATTTAATTTTATACAGTATTCAGCTAATCCTGCCGTACGCACCTGTTGTAAAAGTTTTAACAGTTTCTAAGGATTACTGAGTGAAAATAAATATTATAGAATTTATTGATCTTTTGTGTCTCGGGAAAATGTGCTGAGAAGATATGTGATTATCTGCGTAAACCATTGACGAGAGGGTGTAGGAAATTCTGTGTAAATGATTAATTGAGGTATAATAATTAATCATTACAAAGGAGGACTACACATGGCAATAAGAGATGAATTACTGGACGAACTTTTAAAGGAGTACAAAGATCC
>Ga0307988_1000243_pt1 | contig 41690 bp, 47 predicted proteins | sample EllFjometagen183_FD_203166 | JGI IMG/M metagenome (GOLD analysis project Ga0307988, IMG submission 203166) | Marine microbial communities from Ellis Fjord, Antarctic Ocean - #183 | ecosystem: Environmental > Aquatic > Marine > Unclassified | place: Southern Ocean | collected 2014-10-08 | reverse complement strand
AATTGTGTTTGACAATTAGCACACTTTAATATAAGTATAACTACCTTTTAAAGGTCCCATCGTCTAGCGGTTAGGACGCTGGCCTCTCACGCCGGAAACCGGGGTTCGATTCCCCGTGGGATCACCAATAAATTCAATTAGTTACAAATTTTCAAAGAGCATTTAAAGAGCCGACCGGCTCTTTAGACGGCTTTTTGTATTTCTCCGCTCTTCCAATTAATCTCAACAGGATTCATATTAATATTATCATGGTGCTGTTGAGAAAATTTTTCAAGCGAACCTCTTACTTTTTCAATTCCGATACTTTTCAAATACCTTTCAGTTGTACTTGGACTTTTATGCCTAAGTATGGCTTGGATTTCAGATAAATCACAGCCAAGACTATAGAGTGAAGAAGCTGTAAAATGTCTGATAGCATGAAAGCCAAATTTTTCAACACCAGCTTTTTTACACAATTTACCCATAAAATGCTGACGTTTTTCAAATGGCTCTCCATAACGATCTTTGCAAAATGAAAATTTTTCCAAACAAATAAACACCTGCTTTTTTCCTTTAATTGGAATTTCTTTTTTCCACCCTGCAAGGGCCTGATTTAACACATCAGTCATGGGAAGCCAGTCTGGCTCTAAAGCCCCATTTTTCCTTTTCCGTGTCCATAATCTAATTCGAAGATTTTCAAAATCAACATCTGACCATTTAAGTCTGAATAATTCACTTCTCCGTGCAGCAAGATGAAGAAATGTTAAAAGCATGATCCGATCTTGTCCTTCTGAAAGATTAAAGACTTTCCAGAAATCCTTTTCAGGGGGAACATACCTCGGACTTCTTTCTTCAGGCATCTTTTCAACCAAAAAGGGATTGAGCAGCGGTAGATTAGGATCCATGTACTTGATCCCCCAATTCCAACCGGCCAAAAGGTTTTTCCGGTCTTTGTTGGCTCCATACCCAGATCTGTTTTTAAACTGTTTTTGCAAAAAGTTAAGAGTTATTGTCATGTTTAAATCCATTACCGATGAAGTTGGATCAACTTCTTTGAAAAAACGTTTAAATACTGATCTTTTTTCATCATAGGTTTTAGGAACAAACCTTACCTTGCAAAAATCCAAATATTGCTCAGCCCATTCAGCTAAACAGGTCATGTTTTTCTGACAATCGCTGAACGGATTTTTCCGCATTTCGCTTTCCCAGTTGATGGCCTCTTTTTTTGTCCGAAATTTCTTCTCCTTCCTTTTGCCGTTTCTTCGTACTTGAGCTACCCACTTGTCTTTTCTTTTGTATGGCATTAATAACCTCCTTTTCAAAAAACAAATAGTGGCGACCCAAGCGTATTCCACCTAATTCCTGATAGTATTGCCTGACCGTTTTTACGTCAACCCCTAAAAAAATAGCCACATCTTTTGTCTTTAAGGGTCGCCCTAATTGTTTTTGTAATTGTTGCATGCCAAATATTTTTGAATTGCTCTCCAATTAGTCTTTAATATTTCTGAAACTTCATATATGAAAACCAGCTATTGTTTGATTATATTTTTTTTGTAAAGGGGGCAGTCATCGGAACAAAAAGGTTTTGTTTCAGGCTCTCCACAACCATAGGAGTTATATTTTTCTTTGTATCCGTATTTGGTTTGTGAAATTATTTCTTTTTCTGTAATAATCTTTTTACCGTTGATTGGCCTGTTATGCGTTGCCCAGATTTTTAAAAGTTTAATTGTGATCTCACAAGGGAATCCGATATTTTTCAAGTGAATCGCTAAGCGAAAGCCAGCCAGCCTTTGATATTTTTTAACACCAAACAGCATTTTTTGAGCACACGGAGGCAACAGTTGAAACCTATACTTCGACTTTGGCTTGAAAGGGGTGTTCTGAGAGGCTTTCTTTTCATGATGGCCTACCAATTTCCAATTATTAATTTCAATCAGATTATTAAAATCTTCTTTGGTGACAAACTTTACATTTTTTAAAAATGTCCATTGATCTTCATAGGGTTCAAAATTCATCGGATTGATGAAGAGGGTCTTGCCTTTTGGTACCAAGCTGCCATTCATTGGGGCGTTTACAAAGTTGCCGAATTTAGAATTATTTCCGATACCAGTTGCATTTTGCTTAGGGAAAATCTCAACATCAATAAAGTCTATATCTTCAAGAATCTGATATGCAACTGTCCGGGCTTTGGCGGCACTTATTCCACCTTTTTCAAAAAAAATCCATAGATGCCATCCTTTGCTTTTGCTTCTCTCCAGGTATGCAGGAATATTGTAATGCATAGCTCTATTGATAAATGCAATAACAGGATTCTTATCGTGATCATCAAAATCAATTACAATAACATTGGTCTTGTCGTTAACAAGCATGTACATGCCATACGGTTTTTTGCCAAGCAAATGGTTGAGGATAACCTGTTTGGTAACTGGTTCTTTTTTTTGAAATGTTTTACCGGTTTCAGGGTTATAGGTGCCATAAATATCTGTTCTTGCAATAAAAAGTTCAGAGTAAATAGCAATTTTCTCTATATTACCCCTTTTCCCTTTGGTAGACATGTTGCCCTCCTTCATGCATTATAAAAAGTTTTATTAATATTTTTTCTAAACGTTAAGTCTCCCTGTTAACCTTCTATATTTATCTTCTAAAGTCTGAATAGTATTTATTAATAAAGGGATACTATCTGCCATCTGAACAGGAGATACTTTCTGAATATTTGAGGGAAGATATGGTTTAAATTGATTTAATAAAATCTCAGCAATAACAATTTTTGTGGGCCATCCTAATGGTGTGATATTGGTATCATAAACCCATTGAATATACTTACCCCTAAATATTGAAATCATGACTTCTTTAATCTGTTGAAAAATATTTTCAAGTCCATTTATTTCTGGATTCATGGCATCTAAAAATGCAGCATGATATCCGTTACTGGAACCCTGGTATCCCATTTCAATAATAGAGACAGCTTCAGCCATTGCTATTGTTTTTGATTGCATTTTAATTGAAGGACCTCTGTTAAACAGATGCATGACAAAATCACCAATTATATTATTGAATAAATGATGACTGATAGCTTCCGGGTAAACAAAAGCATAACTTAGAGTGGCTTCTTCAATAGGCTGATCAATCCTCTTATGAATATAGACTTCATCAATCATTCTAAAAATATTATCAATAACTATTTCCGCTTTTATTCGGTCATCAGAACTCATCATAGTAGAATTCCTTTATTTTGCCGCGATGTGTGTTTTGGGAAGAAGGGAAATTTTGATTGTATGATGGAATAATTTTATTTTCTTTTTGCTTTAGCCATAATTTTATTTCTTGTACCGGCTTACAATACTTTTCCCGTGAATGCTCTATGATTTCTTTTTTGTAATTTGTTTTAGGCACCTTTGGAAGTAGGGTATTTATATGGACTATATCAACTCCTATGCGGGCAATAGCCTCACCTTTTTTCAGAGAAATCAAGTCTTTAATAGAAACTTTATCCTGTAGATCTTTGGTAAAATATTTTGCATCATTCGTGTTGCAGTTAAATAATATGGTAGATCCAATTGTGGACAAAGCATCGGACAATTTGATATTATCAAACTGATTTTTATATTGATTCGCAATATTGAGGCTAAGTCTATACTTACGTGTTTCAGTGATAATATTTCCAATGGAGTCATTAACAAAAATATGCCCTTCATCAAGGTGCAGATGAAAGTCTTTTCGTTCATTGACTGGTATACTGCTTCTATTTAAGGCATTTAAGTGGAATAAAGAAATCATGAAACAACCGAGAACCCTTTTTAGAGTGGTTTCGATATTGGACAAATTAACTAAAAATATTTTTCCTGAATCCATTATTTCTTTGAAACTAAAGCGATTATTTGGCTGTGAGAACATCAAGGCAGTGGTCCCAGAAATCATTAACTTTGACATCTTATTTATAGGAGCATCTAATTCTTTATTAAGCTTATAATATTCCTCCTGCCAGAATTGTAGAACTGTTTCATTATCAATAAATGGCTGTAATTTCTTGGCCATTATTTTGCTCTGCTTCGATTTGTTCCTTAAAAGATTGGAAACATTTAAAAATGTAGAGTTTTCATTATTAGCGGAAATTAAAGAGAAGATGATATTCCTGAAAATATGTTCAGATCTGTCGCCCCAGGCTTTTTTTTCAACAAAACTTTCTATCGATTTTACAAGATCATTAGTTATTCTTCCTATATCCAAGTTGCCATTTTTTTTAAGAGGGTTCCAAATAGGCACCCAGTCAGGATCACCAGGATCGAAATATATTGTTTTTTCAACATCTTGTTTGTCTAATAAAGATAGAAGATCTTCAATTAAATCTCCATGAGGATCAAGAACTGCAACTCCATGCCCTTTTTTTATATCATTGAGAATAATATGTGCCTGTGTAGTGCTTTTGTAAGTACCAGGTTTTCCTAACTCATGAATGCCTCTAATTCTCAGATTATCAGGGATACAAACATCTTGCTTCTTACCCGCATAATTATTTGTTCCAATACAATTGCCTGATAATAATTCAGGGTTTAATGGCGGAAGGGTCTCTAAAAGCTCTATTGGCATCTTAATGTGTTCATCGGTTTTTAAAGATGGGATTTGTACAACCCCGGCAAGTTCATAAGAGTTCAAAAGGAATCCAGATCTGTAGACTAAACCATGCAAGAACATTCTTCGGATTTGTTCATGACCCATTTGCTGATTGTATAATTCTTGGTTGATATACAATAATGGTCGCCCACCATGTTGGAAGAGATTTATTAGTACTGAGATTGAAGCTATTATATTTTTACCGTTATTACCTGCCCCCACAACACCCATCCTCAAAGCCGTAGAAAAAAAGGGTTTATCATTGTGTGCTTTTTTTTCAAGATCCACAGCCATATGTTGCAAAGCTCCGGAAGGTGCTTGCTGAGAGTACTTTTGACCTTGAAAGCCACTATTTAATTTAACTTGATATTCTATATCTAAAAGAATTTCTATTTGCCTGTGGAAATCATTTAAAGCACTGACAGGCTCAAATAAGACTTGATAAAACCCTGTGGCAGGTGATTCAATATTTGAAATCGCTATGATTGCCGACCGCAGTGGAGAACTTACTAATTCAGAAGGCATGGTAAATAAATTATAATAAGGTGGATGCGGTAAAAAATCCCTGAAATATATATCATTCCAGATTTCATCAGTAATGTTTATTAATGGATTTTCAAATGCATCTGATAGTTCGCAATATTCAAAAGCACTCATAAATGCTGTATGAATTATTGGCAAGTCTGATTTTGAACAAAGAAAGGAAAAAATAATCTTCTGGCAATTGCCTGCTATTTCGAACATAATTCTGTGAGAAATAGATTCCAGCATTTTGATAAAAGATTCAGACTTATGCCAGTCAAATTCATGCTCAGGAGATATCCAGATTTGTCTTCTGATTAAATCTTTTTCAGGTAATGGCTGTTCCAATATATACTGATCCGGGTTTTGTGATTCCTCAGTGTTATTTTCCCAGATACGTTGGAAATATGGTTCAAGGGCAACCGGATGTTCAATAATGTGAGGAGTACACCCTTTTATAATTTCATGACTGATTTTTGCCTGAATTTTAGCTGCAACCATAGATGTGCTTGCACTTGCTATTAAGGCTTTTTCAAAAGACATTTAATAATTCCTTAAAATTTAACCGAATTAAAATTTTCTACCAATATTTTTGGCCCGTTTTATCATACGGGGATGTTCAGCTAAAACTTTGTGAAAATTGGAAATTATTCTCGGCGCTCCATTTTCTGTAATTTCTTCCGGTAAAAGATGCCCAAATGTTTCAACGTATTCTTTTATTGCTGAATGCTTTTCAGCAATGGTTAAGCTGTCCCAAAAATCACAAATTTTACTTCCAATAATAGAATTTGCGTATTCTTCTACCATCTTATCTGCAACAGCTTTCAAAATTGCATAAAGACCATTTTCCTTACCGGTACGAGCGATATCAAACGCAGTATTATGGCCATTTTTTCCATAAATCATCACAAGATGTTTGTGAAATCTGCCCCAATCCATAGCAAAATGAAGTTTTCGTGGAGGGTTTAATCCAAGGACTGTATTTTCCAGAAGACAGTAAAAATTGGCAGAGGTTTTTTGGAAGTCGGATTCATCAGTCACTATGTTTGATTTAAGGTTAAAAGCATTGATCGCATTGTTTATATGAGCTGAAATCTCATCATAGGTGTATTTTGGGTCAATTTTATTTAAAAGAACAATTAACTTTGAAGGCATAATGTATTCTCCTATAACCTGCGAAAAATTGATGATGTGGACCTAAGTCCATTTACATAAGATTGGATGAGATCCCGATAATTACTGGCATATCTTTCAATTTGATTCACATCCAGGGCCGTTGAAAACTGAAACCCGTGTTGAGCGACAAATTGTCGTATAATTTCCACTTTTTCATCCCAGGAATTCGGTGCTACTATTTCATCGAAAACATTTCGCATATACCTGCGTATTGATTCCATTTTAAGTTGGTTCGCTATTATATCCAATATTCCACGCATGCCTGTATTTGTACCATTGTGAGCATCATTATATGCACTAACTATATCCCCATTTTTTTCCCGGTATTCCTGTTCTATCAATTCTTTAGCCTTGCTCACTGCTTCATGGGACGACAAACGCCCGCCTTTTGAAATACACGCCTGATAATGATGATTGCAGTATTCTCCAATAATTTTTGTAAATTCCTCAAAAGAATCCACAGTGTTTTTATTTAAAGAGTATGAAATTCGTGCTTCATCATGTGGTATGCCGATACGACTTAGAGCAGTTTCATCTAATTTGTTAATTAACTCTTGAATGCGGGTCATTTCTTTATCTCCTTTTTTTAAATTGCTTGAAATATATATTGTAGTTGATCCATCGAATCGACATAGTTTTTAACAAGAATTTCATAGTGATTTCCGTATCTCTCAGGCGGCTGGTTGTAAATCTCGGGTGGCAAATTTGGTTTTAGCTTCTCAAGAAGATCCTTTATCAAAGACACTTTGATTCCCCATTCGATCGGATCAAAAGAATATCTTAAAATCTGGTTAATCCTCTTCTCCATCTCCTCTTTTTTAAATTGATCTGTTAACTGATCCAAGATCAATCGCATCCCGCCATGAAAACCATTCATACTCTCTGTGAATGCTGCTTTTGTCCCTCCCCTGTTTGAAAAGGCCCTGTCCAAAAGCGCAAAAACCTCTGCACTTGAAATCTCAAAATCCATAGGCACCTTAACCCGGTTCAAATGATTTAATACATGTATGTAATATGCCAGCAGAAGGTGTTTAAATTCTTCAAAGTCAAGAACAACAACCGAATCTAATACAAAAGAAATTCTGGCAAGGTCGATCTGCATGCCAATTGATTGAGCAAGGGCTTCAACAGAAATTTTTGAAAGAATATTTTGCAGTATGCTTTGTTTTAAGTCACCCTTTATATTGTTATTCTTCATCATCCCCCCGTATTGATTAAGTATCCGCATGTTTAATCTCCTTTATAGTCAAATCAGTTAGATAAGCCAGACGTCGAGCTTTTTCTAAATCCCCGTTTTTTAGATTTTCGTCAATTTCATGTTTCATTTCTTTTATCTTTTTGAGGTGTTCTATTTTAATTTTTAATACACTGGAACCAGATTCACTTTTATTTGCTTGTTCAAAGAACTGCAGAGCTTCTGACCAGTTTTGACTTTGAAATGCTTTAACGCCTTGTTTCGTCAAATTTTTATACAACAGAGTCAGATTAAGAAGTTTGTGTTGAATAATCTGGCCTGAAGGGTGTTCTGGAAAAACATCCATCGCTTGTTTAAGCAAACTTAATATCAGATTGATATCTTTTTTTTCAGTCTCAAGTTGCTGCTTTATTTCGTTATATAAATGTTCTGCCTGATGATATTTTTTTGCTAATCTGGCTTGCAATTGAATGGCTTCAAAATGCTCTGGTTCCTGAATAAGAATTTCATCAATCAACTTGGTCGTTTTATTAAATTGTTTTGCATTATATGTCTGTATGATTTCCTGAAATTTTACATCAATTCTTTTTTGTGCCAACTTGTTGGAGTCTTCAATTTCTTTTGTTTTTCGAGACGATTTATTTTCTAAAGCATCAAGTAGTTCCCAGGCAGTTTGGTACCTTTTTGCAGGACTTTTTTCGAGACATCGGGCAATAATATCTGATAATTTTTTATCAATGGTTTCAATTTTTTTGAATACGACATTAATATGATAATCCCTTAAAACTGAATATGATCCGTTAAATGGTTTACGGCGTTTGGGATGAGAAAGTTCATACAGCAAAATCCCAAGAGAATAAACATCCGCTGCAGGAGTAAGTTCATCTGGATGCGGGGTGTTAAAAAGCTCAGGACTCATGTAAGCAGGCTTGGTTATTTTTGAAATTGAATCCATGCTTAAGCCCCTATCCATCAAATTTACACGGACAAAGGTAGAAGATTCAAAGCCTGAAATTTTTAGCTGATCATCTTTTATGAAAATATTTTCAGGATTTATATTAAGATGGATAATATCAGCATCATGGGCTGCACCGATGCCATGGCAAATGTTTTTAAACCATTCTATCCCTTTTTCTCTTTGCGAATTATTATTTAACCCGTCTGACAACCATTGACGAAAAGTTTGCCCGCCAAAGTACTCCATTGAAAGAATTAAAAGTTCTGTGCCTCCAATATTTGCATAATGCAGGTCATAAACTCTGATGATATTGGGACTGAATAAATTTTTGTATGTATCCATTTCTAATTTTAACAGCGTGCCAGGAATTTTTTCTTGATGCGGTCCAATATCCGCTGTTTTAATAACAACATCTATTCCCTTGAGAATGTCTTCTGCATAATAAACTGTGTTGTTAATTCCCGACTGAAGTAACTCTTTAATAATAAAACGATCACACAATACTTCACCGTCAGGGACAACAACACAGCCGGAGCAGGAATTGGGATCATCTCTGAAAAAGAGTCCGTCATGATTATCAAAACATGATAGATTTTTATGATATGTCATTGTTAAATTTCTTCCTTGCTGTTTTCTCTGTTATCAATCTTTGCAGGGTATGGTAAAAAAGTTTGTGGATTTTTCTTAAATACATACTGGACGACGGGCAGTTCTTGATACGCAGGAACATAGCGAAAATATCAACATCATTATCACCTGAAGTTTTCTTAGTGTAATGGTAGCGGCAATCAAAAAGGATGATTGGAATGATGATTGTACCAGAAGCACTGTATATTACTCTGGCCGCAAACTGAACACGTTGCGAAGCATTGTTTGAGCCAAAGGTTAGAATCTGTATATTTTTATTTTCTTTGTTTGAGAAAAATCGAGCACTCTCTATGGTTACTTTATACAAAGGATTACTATCCTTTGTATTTTGCATTTCTTCATGCTTTTTTATTATCAATTCCGCCGTTAATACAATTTTTTCGCAAACAATATGGTCCAGGGTTTTTATCACATACCGACCATTGATGTTTTTAACCACTGCAGCCGACTTGAGAACTACTTCAAGGGAGATATCAGGTTCAATTATCCAGGAATCCTTATTCACACCTGAACATTCATATGTGTTAATAATTTTTTTTGCACAGTAATTTACAGAATCAATCTTTAAAATTTCTTTACCGATGCGACATGCTTCCGCAAGGTTCCATGTTTTTTCAAGAAGGATCGCATGTTTTTCCATGGAAGAGCACGTTTCGTTGTTGTCTTCAGGGATTATACTGAGTAGTTCCAAACTCAATTCAATGGCCTTGAAAAGATCGCCACTCTCTTCTGCCTGATTCACCTGAAAGGTTAACCGCACATGATTATACCCTATCTCTGTTAATTCATTATAATGTCTTTTAAGGTCGCTCTCAGAAATTTGCCCATCGCATTTCAGTATTTTGTCTGCAATTTCAAGAGCTTTATTTTTTTGGTATATTTTCTTTAACTGACGATTTTCACCAGGGCTGAGAGATATACAAATTCGATAGTCTTGCCCCTGTAACTGTTGAATAAGTTTTAGACCCCGTGGCTCAAGAAGATACTCATAGGCAGATCCATTTGAGTCAGTTAATAAAAATCGATCTTGCTTGTTTGAAAAACACACCGCAGATATTATGGTTTTGGTAATTGAAAAAGCTAAGACCGGCTCATTGGTATTTTTATACCAAATTTTAAATTGATGATCTTCAATCCCAAAACTTGTAAGGTATTTTCCACACAAAGAAATCGAGTAAAAATTCCCAGCATGAGCTTTAATCGTTGATAACTCCCTCGTATCAATATTATAAAAAACCAATCTTCCATCACTACTTGGGAAAACCAAAGTGTTGTTTGCAGGCCAAAATACTAAATTCACCAAGCTTCCAATTTTGGGGACATGGGGTATTTTAATATTCATGAATCGCTTAGGATTATTAAGATCCCACAAAAAAAGCTTTGCGTTCATTGCGAGTCCATAAAGTGTGTTATTTTTATAAACCAAACTGCAGATGACATTTTTCCTGGTTTCCAGTGACTGTAAAATAACTTTTCTCTCAATATCCCAAATAATACACCTGCCTGCTTTGTCAGAAACAGCCAGTAAACCGTTATCAAGCCAGCATAAAGATAAAATAGGACTGCCTTGAATTAGAGTTTTCTTCAATGGAAGTTTTTTCTTTTCAACTTGGGCTAAATCATGAATATATATTAAACCATTCCTGGTTCCAGCAGCTATTGCCATTTTTCCCGGGTCAATTGAAAGAGTATAGACACTGTTAAATTGAGGATAAGTAATTTTTTTAAAACAATTGATCTCACAATCCCATGAGATCAATTGTGGGGAATTGCCGCCGCAAGTTAAAAAAAGTATATTTTGAAGTGGTATAAGGGTCATAAATTTTATTTACCTACAGGTCCTGATGATATTAAACTATTTACTTGATCAGTCAGCGAATGGGGGTTTGAAGAAATTACAGGTATATGAGACATTACCGGTGGAGACACAATATCCGGTTGAGGTTGAAATGGTGTTTTCGGTATCATCGCTTGGAATTTCTTTTTCGGATTTCCCCCAGGGAATTTTCTTGTATCAGCCAATTTTATTGCTTTTTGGGCGCAATCTATCACTCTGTTTAACTCCTTTTGACAAGACATCACTTTACGGTATTTATTTTCTTGTATGAACTCAGCAAATGAATATTTTTTCTTTGCCTGCTTCGAACTTAAAGTCCTCTTTCCATCATTTAAAATACCCAGCTTCTGACTATGTTTTTGTACAAGTTCTTTGATTGTTTTCTGGTAACGTGAAAGGACTTTTAATTGATTCTTCAGATTCAAAACTGATTCTTCTTTTCTTGCATATAAGTCTTCAATATCAGATGATTTTGAATCCGGTTTTCCTTCAGAAAGGTTGTTGAACTTCCTGTCCAAATCTTTCATCAAAGCAATCGCTGCCCTTCCTTCCATCTCGATTCTTTCCAATTCCTGGTCATCGGGTGCAGGGGTTAACGGTGCATAATCCATCATGTATTTCCTTTTTATTATTGTACCTTTGCTTGAAGTTGCCTTTGAATCTTCTCGCTTTTTTCGCGTTCCCTTCGGGCTCGATCTATTTGTGTTATTAAAAATTCCATATCTTTAAGCGCAGCATTTTTAGCCTTGTTTAACTCGTTTGAAGTCTCTTTGGTCTTAATAGCTCCTTCTACACCGGAAACTTTATCAATATTTTTTTCTGAGGATTCATTTCTGTTGGAAAGGTTTTTTTCTAAAACTGCACTGTTATCTTGTTTTTTTTCAAGAAGATCATCTTCTTTTCTGAACTCTTCCTTTGTAATATCTTCTGCAGCATCAATATGATTATTGATTTCTTCATAGCCTTCACTGGTGGTAGAGCCAAAATCTAATTTTTTCAGGGTGTTTTTTATCACCTCAACATCTTTAGCAATAATTTCCATGTCTGATTCAGATTCGGAAATATCTGTTTTTAGAATATCAACTCTTTCTACTATCTCACTTCTTCTTTTAAAATCATTCGTATTCTGCATTATCACTGGTCTCCTCGCATTTAATGATGAAATCGTCCACTATTTTCAAAAACTGTTTAAAATCTGGTTTAATGTTTGAATTAAACCTATCCATAGTATCTTGCCTTATCGTATCAAGCACAGAATCATTGATATGTAATGGAAGATTTGGGGGAAGGTATTTAGTATAAAAATTCCGTACGAAAGAATCAAAATTAGCTGACAGATCGTCCCTTATTTCACAGGATTTTAATTTTAATTCAAAAAGCCGTTTTACTTTTGATTTGGCAGATTCAATTTCTAGTGTTTTGGGAAATCGTGCCATAATCGTTGCCATATTTTTCGTACACTCAACCTTGAAATTATCAAAAAAATTCATCTGCTCTTGAAGAATAAGAAGCTCACTGGCTATTCGTTTTTTGCTATTTCTAATGAACCAGTCTTCACTGCTTATTAACTCAAGAATTTGATCATCTTGCAGGGGGTTTCCAAAATCATATTTTTTATGAAGATTAGTAGTTTTAATTTTGCGAGACCGATATTGACCTTCAGTATTATAATACGCCTCACCTGGTTTTAACCTGGCAAGATCTTGCTCTTCATATTCTTTTAAAAGTATTGCCGAACCAAGAATCTCTCTGTCTTCTCTATCCACTTGCCGGAAAGCAAGCTTTGTTCCAGTATTTTTTACGACTTGTGGAGCTATGGCACTGGGTAGTTGATCGATGATGACAATTGCAATTCCCAAGCTTCTTAATTCAGCCAGCATATTGCAGATTAAATCTGTTACAAAGGCTTTAGGATCAGCATTGTCCGGTGAAGGAGTTGCGTTGAAAGATCTTCCTATCACATTGTGTGCTTCCTCAATAAATATTACAAATCGAGGATTATTGCCTGGGCGAAACGAAAATTTAATATACTCTTTAATTTGAGTTAGAATTATAAGAGTCAAAAAACATTTCTGTTCCTTGCTTAGATCATCCATCTCAATGATGGACGGGACCTTTGTAAGTTCATTGATTTCTGGTATATTTTGCCTGCATTGGAATACTTTGCCGATAGACCCCCTGATAAGAGAACCAAGTCTGACTTCAATGGCAGTTAATATATCCTGTTGGGTTTCTAATGAATATGATTTTTCTTGCAATACTTTTCTTACTTCATGCAAAAGGTCTTTCAATATAGGAGGATATTTTCTATCAGGATATTTTTCATACACTCTTTCAAGGGCTTCAGTGATTAATGCGGGTAAAGGCCCCGACATCGGAATAGCACTTTGAAAAAGGGCTAATACTATTGCTATATGACTATCTTGAGAAATATTTTCAGGAGTTATCAACGGATTAATTCTAAAGGGTGATATCCTTTCATTCCCCAAAGTATAAATCTGTAAATTCTGGGCAAGATCACTTACCTTTTTATTAAAATGGTTTTTCAAGATTTTCAGGTTTCGATATTCAGCTTTTGCTGTTTCTATAACGATGAATGGAATCATATGCTCTGCTCCCAAAGATTCAACATAAGATGCTGGACCGCTGTTGTTTTGCCGGAGCCAGGCATCCCGGAGATAAAGATATGCTTGCAGATGAAAGACAAAGGCAGTTCTATTGGAAAATCCTTAATTTCGGCATCAGTTCCTAATAGAATGGTTTTTGTTTTGTTAGAAACTGGCAGAGGATCTGTATTTTTCCTGATGCAGCAGGGTGAATTCAAACAGACCGCTACTGGAAATTTGAAAATTCCTGAGAGTTCTTCGATGGTTGCACATTGGTTTAATAGACCAAGATTATAATAAATAGATTCTTCAACGGTTTGCGATGTTATTTTTGAAAAAATAATGTCATAAAAATACAGGTGTTTTGCACTTGATGATACCGATTCAAATTCCTTTGTGCCTTTAACCGGAGAAAATGATTGATAATGTCCATTTTGAAAAGCAGAATTTGCTACACAGGAGGTGATTAAAGAATTAACCTGGGGTGTTTCCGAAAGAATCCTTATATTAAAAGCCAGATGAGCATTATAGAGAGTCTCGTGAAATCGGCGTTGCATTGAAAAAATTATATCCGCAACAGGATCTTTAACAGCTAAAGGATTTAAAACATTATCAGTTTTTTGGGAGTATAATGATTGGGTATTATCAAAATAATCAACCTGGGATAATTCGTCATTATTGATACCCCAGGTATTATTAATGCCATCTAAAATTGATAAATATTTGGAATGGGACACGCAAAGAGGTTTAATCTCCATGGGTTTCACTGCCACATCAATGATTACAATTTCATTCTCGATTTTATCACAGGTTTTATCAAGCTCCATGAAAAAGTTGGATTCATTGGGCTCAAATGGTTCTATTGAATAATAGCATGACGGAACCTGGTAGTTCAGGTCATTGGATACCGAAGGTTTTATTAAGTTTTCTTCCCGTGTTATCACGGAAATTTCATTCAGTTTATCCACTGGTATATCCATGTTATCTACAGAAATAAAATTATAAAATTTATTTAAAACACCTTTTTCAATGGTAGTTTTCAGGTCATCCAGTATCATACGATCACACGCTTTTATAATAAAGAATATGGACATTCTGGATTGTAATGATCCATGCTTGGATGCCGATCTGAAACTCATCCTCAAGGTGACTTCCACATCCCCTGCTTTAAGAATGGAAAGTCTTTTTAAAAAATGCCGAAAGAGCATTGAGATGGTCTCCGGTACGCTGGTCTGACAGTTTTTTTGATATCCAAGATAATCTATATCCGGAATTTCATTTATCAGGTAAATCTGATGGAATTTTAACATTTGAAATCTCCACATACAGGGCAATTAGGGTCCCGACTAACCTCTATGCCGTACCATCTAAGGATATGCATTCCATCAATATTATATCGAAGAGGTGATAATTTTTCGAATTGAGTACCAGGCTCTCTGCGATTTAAAAAAATATACCAGGAAGCTACCAGGTCCTCATCCAAAGAGCGAAGGGTTGTAGGTGTATCTTTTAATAGATATTGTATGATAAGTTTTACCGACATAATGTTGACTGGAGCAATGTCGATACTCAGCCCTGGTTCAACTTCAACAGGGCGATCGCTGTATGCAGGATTGAGCATATTATCACCGGGAGCGGCTATATCATCTTCAATCTCACGGATCATCCCAATAAAACACTGATAGCAAAAACTATTTTTGGAGGGATCTACTATGATGATCTGTAATTTATAAGCCCTTCTTGAACATCCCGCAAAAACACAAAAAATATTTTCTTCTTTACAAATTCGATTAACAATAAGTCGCGGCTCTCGATCATCCGGACTGCAAAAAACCGCATCAGATTCTCTTATAAGGTCTCTTATTTCTTCAATATTATTCCAACCGACTCTTTTTGATATTCTCTTTATTTTTGCATGAGGATTAATGCTTAAAATAATATCAGCAACCGCATTTACCTTATAACGGCCTATATCACCTAAATTGGCTGCATGGCGTGAGATATTTGCTACTTCAAGATGATCATCATCTATTAATATAAAATACCCAACCCCGGCTTTTGCAAGTTCAACGGCAACAACTGAACCCACCGATCCTATGCCGACGAGGCAGGCTTTCTTTTTTGAAATAGCATCAGTTTCAATTAAACCACCATGCCTGGAATAAAGTTCTTTTTCGATGGGAATTATATTTACAGGAATTTTTTGCCAGCATTTTTTTTCTTTGATCAATCCTTGGACATTTTTGAACTTTTTTCCATCCGTATGAGTTTTATTATTGATTGTAATACAGATCCTGATGCGATCATCACTTGACCCAAATTTTTCAGGATCAATGCTACGGTTATCCTCAGATACCTTTAATGAGCACGGAGTGAATCTGTCTTCCGTGTTTAAAGTTAAAAAAGAAAAAACCTCACCATTATCCATAGATTTCAAAAAAATTTTGTATACATCTGGTTTGTTGAATATTACTGACAGAATTTTACCTGAAAGGTAAACTTCAGAGTTTTTATTCATCAATTTTGCCCTCCTCCGAAGATAAGATCTTCAGGGGTAATCATAATATCCTCGTCAGTATTACTATTCGAGTTACTTGGCTTTAAAATTTTAGAAAGAGGATCAAATTTCAACTTGTCCTCAGATTCTTGATCAGAGACCATGTTGTCGATAATTTGCTCTACTCGTTCAGATTCAGAGTTTCTATCCATTGTTTTCTCCTTTTCCATAATTTTGCCTTCCTCCGAAGATAAGATCTTCAGGGATAATCCTAATATCCCCGTCGGTATTACTATTCGAGTTACTTGGCTTTAAAATTTTAGAAAGAGGATCAAATCTCAACTTGTCCTCAGATTCTTGACCAGAGACCATGTTGTCGATAATTTGCTCTACTCGTTCACATTCAGAGTTTCTTCCCATTGTTTTCTCCTTTTCCATTGGTTGATTATGGTGTTGATATCTTCACCAGTTTTTAAATGATCCTCATATGCCTCAATCCAGAGTAATCCTCTTGTCATGACGCCGATACTTGTACAAGCGGCATGCCATTTTTCTGATCCGTAGTGACATAACTGTATGTGGTCATCAAAATCAGAACTTAAAGTATGAAATTGATGGCTAGCTTCTAACTGATTTATTGTTCCTACGAGACAATACTTCCATAAAGTCTTCGGGGATAATAAGTAAAGCTCCGGAATTCTATCTGGGTAATAATCTGAAAAAATAAGTTTTAAGTGATAATTGTTACCAGCAGTCGAACGGTACCAGCCCCTGACATAGGCAATATTATCACTTTTATAAAACCCGAAATATGGATATGTTTTTATCATGATTGCTCTTTCGACAAGTAGCCGACCATGAAGTCGTCTTGATATCATTGGCCATCTCCATCAGTTCGAGTGACATGCCCAGATGAAGCGAGTATAATGTTTTGATCAATCGACTTGCGTGACTGGTTTTGTGAAATCTGTTTGACAATTAACTTTTTACCAAGTTGAAAAGCATAATCAAAGCAATTTTTTGCCTGGTTGTTGATAAGGATTTTATCTGAAATATTTACCGATTTATTTGATATCACATCAATTTTATAGAAAATTGAGTTAATGTGATACGGAATCCGAATATCATATACGATAAATATTGAACCGAGTTCGTCGAATAAAGGAATTTGAAAAACAATGAAATTATCTTCTATTTTATGTAAAATCGATAAATTATTCTTTTTCACAAATTGATCAACTTGAGCGTATATAAATTGAGGGAGTAATCTTTTTCCATAATAATTGGGTTTGTATTCATTAAATGAAATTTTATTTTTATTTTTATTTTGTGGTACTATGAAATAGGATTTTAGTTCATCCTCATACTCAATAGCTTTTCGTATAGGACTCACGCCGGAAATAACTTTAATCGGACTTTTTTGGGGCGAGCCAAAAGTTGCGTCCGGGTAATAATATGATTTTATATTTGTTTCATATTTTACTGAATCAATTGATTCAGGACAATGATCAAACGTAACAAGGATTTGACATAATTGTTTGAAATTATTTTTTTGAGCAATTTTATTAAGGTTTGCAATATCTGTTCTGCTGAGTGTTTTCAGATCCATGAAATGATGGGAATGCCAATTTCCAATAATTATCAAAGAAAAATAATTGAATAATATCGAAGAGGCTCTAAGAAAAAAGTGATAATCTTGTTGAAATATTGCACTCCGATGTATGGCATTCTTGCCTGGAGGAGTAGCAAGCATTATAACAAAAGTACCATTGCGTAATAAATACCCATATAATTCTCCTCCAGTTTCGAGATTCCCCCATATTTCAGCCTGTGCAGCCATGGATTTAATTTCACTCTCAAAAATAATTATGTGTGGCACCTGATTTTCAGGATCTAATTGAGGTTTTTTTTTGTTTATAGGCCTGAATACCCCAGTCTTTCTTTGTTGTTTTTTCCGGCAGAATACAACTCTGGCTTTAGGTTTTCGGAATCTTTTTCTTAATTGTCTACAAAGCTTCATTTTTCCCTCTCTCTTAAAACAATTGACAGGAATGGCTGAAATCCAAATTTAAAATCGATCTGCTTTTGTTGAATTGGAATCATAGTCACTTATTCAAATCTGCCTTCATTTTAGAGGCGAAGGCTTCAATCTCAGTCAACAGGACCTTGAATTTTTCTTGTTCTTCTGGACTACATAACTCAATATTTTTAGCGATTTTTTCGTACCTTTCTTTTAATGCTTGTGTATTATTCTCAGCATATTCAATGACTGTTTTTCTTGTCTTTTCATTGTTGGTGTCTTTATTGTTGCTGTTTTCACCTTGTTTACCACTTGCTCTCTTTTTTTCCAGGCTGTCATAATACTTATTAAAAGCCTTCTCCTTCGCCTCATCATTTGTAATTTTAGAGATTTTCAACAAAGCCCTTTTGGATACATCCTGGTCCTTTCGACATCTATCTTTTATATTCTTTGTCAGCCTTGTGAGCCCTATATACTCACTAATGCTGTTTTGTTTGATCCCGAACCTTTTCCCCAATTCAGTTTGGTTTAATTTTTCATTTTTTTGAATTTTATACAGAGCCTCAGCAGTTTCAATGGCTGTTAAACTCTTTCGAAGAAAGTTTAAGACAAATCCGATCTCAAAGGCTTTAGTGCTATCCATTTTGTCATAGATAACCGGTATAGTATTTAAACCGACAGTCTTTGCAGCTTTACAACGCAGTTCACCATCAACAATAACAGTCGCTCCATCTTCATACCGAACGTTGATGGGTTGCTTCACACCATCATTTTTAATTGATTCCAAAAGTCCTTCAGATGGAACAGCTTCGGATCTTGGTTGATTCGGATCAGGTTTAATTAGTTCAAGCTCTAATTCATGAACCTGCTTTGGGTCTTGCTGTTTGTTTATTTCACTCATAATAGGCTCCTTTATTTTAAAATTTATTTGATGGACAAATTATCGTTATGACGATAATTCAGTTTGGTTTTGCTGTTATTTCGAAAAATATATATGTTAGGAAGCACCTTCTATTTTTTACGGTAAACATAGCTATGCTTTCTCATATATGTTTTAATGTCGGCATAAAACATGTTAAATGTTTAATCGTTTTTAAAGAACTAAATAGCAATATAGCAATGACTGTGCCAGGGGATATTATCTTTTAAAATTAAAGTGTTAGATAATTTTATTAAAATCTAAAAAGGTCTTTTTGACCTCTTCGAAACTACTAATTTCCCACAATATTTATTTAATCCGGAGGAAGAAGCTTGGGATACAAAGGTCCTCAGATCTGAAGTTAATTAAAAATTAATTGTTCATTTTGAACATGCTTCGATATTAGCCGTTTAAGTAGAATTTATTATTTAAGCCGTCTTTTAATTGTTGATTCACTAAAGCCCATATTTTCCAAGAATTTTACAGTATCTTTCAGCCGGCAACCGCACTGTTCATATGCAGTACGTATTGTGGCGGTTTTTATTATATCTATTGGGAATTTATTACTAACAATAGCTTTAGATAATATTTGAATATCATTAAGATCGAATCGACATTTTGGATCAGTCAATTCTTGAGGTAATACATCATAACAAATATCATTACTATCTGTAAGCGTTACAGCTCTTTTACATACATTTTCGAGTTCGCGCACGTTGCCAGGCCAAAGATAATTTGTTAAATAAGTTTCAGTTTTTTCATCAATTTTTTTTACATTTATTTTTTGCTGGTGACAGATTTTTTTTATAAAATGATTTGCTAAAATTAATATGTCATCTCTCCTATATCGTAATGGAGGGATCACTATCCGAATTACATTGATCCTGTGATACAGATCATTCCTAAATCTACCATTTGTAATACAAGTTTTTAAGTCAATATTTGTTGTACAGATAATCCGAAAATTTGATTCAAAAGTCTTGTTGGATCCAACAGGAGAAAATTGTTTTTGTTGTAATACACGCAAGAACTTAGTTTGCATAGGCAAAGGCATTTCTGATATTTCATCTAAAAAAAGAGTTCCTTGATCTGCATATTCAACCTTCCCTTGCCTTTTTTCAGTAGCACCTGTAAACGCCCCCTTTTCATGGCCCATAATCTCACTTTCGAATAATGTTTCAGTAATAGCTGCACAATTTATTGGAACAAGATGCCCTGTAGTCCTCCTCTTGCTACCCTTGTGTATCGCTTCTACAAATAATTCTTTCCCTGTCCCAGTTTCTCCTTGTAGTAATATACTCGCATCAGAATTAGCTGTACGCATTGCTAAATTAATTGCTTTACAAAATTCAAGACTTTTTCCTATTAGGGGATTAAAATATTTTATGGCATGAGAAATCATAATTGTTAACTTTGTAAACCACCCAAGTAATGGTGTCTTGCCAGATTAAAAAAGAATGATTCATTCTTCTTTTGTCGATGTAACATCCATCGGAAAGATGAATTAAAAATACCCGATCTAAATTTTTTATATTTAATTTTTATGGATAAAGTGAACATTATATCAAACCCTCTTCAACAAGCCTTTTTAACCCATTAAAAGATTCTCGCTCGCCAGAAATATCCATTAATGTGAGGGCATCATATTTGTATAAAACTTCGTAACCATTAAGTTCATCAGGGTTTAATATAATATCAGATTGGTTTAAAAGTTTTGGTGTTAACCTATAATAGAAAGTGTTTATTTTTAATTTTTTCTGGGTATTAGGCGATAAACATACAGCAGAATATGATGACCTTTTAATACTCTCAGCAGAAAGTGAAACTCGTGTTTCTTCTTTTGTTTCCCTGATAATTGTATCTAAAATATCTATATCATAGTTTTCAACAGTTCCTGAAATCGACCCCCATGACAGGGAGGCATCATTTCTTCTAAACAGGATGACATTATCACGAATAAAGAAAAAGGGATGAACTACCATAATTGGATTGTTGTTAATAAAAATTTGTTCTTTTGCCATAATTATGATGTTCTCCTTTTCATTTTGTGTTTTTTTTAAAAAGGCTTTTCAATCATAAGCACAAACTTTAGGCTTATAATGTTTCAATTCATCTACAATAATCTATTACTAGGGGGGATAAGTCTATTTAGACAATCGCTATATTGGACAAAAATAAAAAATTTTTATAAAAATTCACTATTTATTAAGATAGTTATAAAAAAAAGTTAAAATTTGTAATTTTAACTTTTGAGGTCAGTTGTTTTCTGTTTTTTAAATGTGCTAAAATATTATACGTTATCGTTTGATTCTATCTTCCAGAGATAGATAAGAGAAAAAAAGTAAGTTTTATTTAAAAAATAAATATAGGGGAGGGAGCGGAGAGGTTTGGGTGGGGGTGGGCGGGTCACTAACAAAACTGGTGGTAAAGTGTAAAGAATAAAAAAATCTTTGAAATAAATTAATTTTTTTTTAACAAGTCACTTTTGCCATTCTGTTTAATGAAGTCTTTAAGCCAACCATCAATGTTTCTAGTATATAATGTTTTGGCTTCAAGAAAAGGTGTGCCGGCTTCTTTTAAACTCATTCCATCGATAAAATTTAAATCCTTGTTAAAAGCTGTCGTTTTATTTACACCTCTCAAATCAGCTCCTTTAAATGATGCATTTTTAAGAATTGTGTTTTTGAAACAAGAATTACGTAAATTATTTACATGTTCAAAATTTACATCCTCGAGATTTAAATTGGAAAAATTCGTAGAATTTAAGTTTGTATTATTTAACCATGCGCCTTTTAATGATTTTTTCTGATTGGTTTTTGGGCCTGATAGGTTTAAATAACTCAAATCTGAGCCGGTTAGATATACTTTTACATGCCAGCCATTCTTTGCCCATTCACTTATAAAGCAGATTAGTTTTTCGCTCGCTTTTTTGTAATATTTAAATATAACATTAGTTTTATTAAACGAAGGTTTATTCTGTTGATTCCTTTTTTCAAAAGCTAAGTGTTTTACCGAATCTAATACATGCTGAAATATCACATCCCTATATTTATTGGCTTTGAGGTGGTTTTTATAAAAATCAATGACAGTTTGAATTTTATCTATATTTTTTAAATCAAAGATATCGGTTGCTATCCTTAAGTTTGGAAATAACTGGTAATCAGTTTCTGAAAGACTTAGTGATATTTTTTTTTCATCCCACTTTTTTTTCAGAAATTCAATAGGGTTTTTATGATTTCCAAGGTCTTCTATTCCTTTTTTATCTGCACCAATAAAGATTAATATGCCTTGACAGTATTCTGAAAGAAATTTTTTGGTAAGATCGTCTTCAAAATTTTTAATTCTTGAAATTGAAATTTGTTTGCCAAGTATTCTTTGAAATTCAATATTTTTTGATAATTCATCCCTGGTAAATTTAATAATGTCTTCACGAATCTCAATTAATAGAGATTGGAATTCTTTTGTCCAGTCATTTTGCTTCATTACTCTTCTTCAAATAATTGATTTTCCAGCCATGGATCTAACAATGCTTTATCAAATGAGGTTACATCAGATGAAGTTGCATCAAAAAAGGGGCCAGCGTATATTTCCTCAAGCTCATCATTATTACTTGTTTCGAGAATATATCGCATATTTTTCACTGGAACAAACCTTTCGCCTTTCCCATTATCATCATAATGTCTATTTACCCCTATTAAGTTTGCATTTTTAAAACTCGCCCCTATTAGAAAGGTATCTTCGCCAACAAGGTAGGTGTTTTTTGCACATACGATATCGTCAAAATTTGTATCAGTCAAATCTATGCCCGAAATCATAGCATAGGCTAAATTTGAACCTCTAAAAGAAGCCCCTTTTAAATTGTTTGTTTCATGGCCACCAGGGTAATTGATTAAATATAATCTTCTTAAATCTAACGCACTGAAATCTATATTGTTAAACAAAATTTGAGAATTATATCTACTAACCAAACGAATTATATTCTCACAAAAGGTTCTATTGATAAAAATCCGTTCATCGTTTTCTTCAGTTGTCTTTTTCATTGTATCCGGGCATAGAGGTTTATTTAAATAACACCTGTTTGCCACATCTCTAAGTGAATCCAAAATATAATTTAAAACTAATTCTGGATGAAAACCAGTTTCTATCGCAAATTTATAATATAAATATGCACTATCTAAATATTTTCTTTCGTCAATTGTTGTAGTAAAAAGGTATGTGTTTTCTAAAAAGATATTAAAAGTTTCGTATGATTTATGGTCATAAAGCTTATTTTGCAACTTATCGTTTATTGAAATTAATTTTTCATAATAATTATCACCCAAAGTAAGAATTGAATTATTTTTTTTGTCGTTAAGATTTTTTCTGTTTTTAATATGCCTATGAAATTCTTCTTCATTGGTATTGTAAAATTGTTTTAAGCTCAATCGAAACCTGTAGCAAAAGGCTAAAATATATTTATCAAGACCTTTTTTTTTATAGCCATCTTCAATGTATTTCAGGTGGCGTGCTGTTAAAGACTTTTTGTTGAAATACTTCATTTTCCTTAAAAGGATATTAAAATCTTTATCATCGCAAAATCGTTTGTTTCGTGATCTATATCCTAATTCTATTCTTGCGGTTTTTATTCTATTTTTTAATTTTTTTGTAGATAATTCCATTTTCATCCATTTGTCTATTTTCTTGAATATAAGGTATATGAACGTTTTTTTTCATTATTGTCAATACCATTTTATAGGTATCTCTCAGTTAGATATTGAATATAGCTTTGATGATCTCAACGGCAATGTTTTGCCAATTTGACAATCAGATCCTGATAAGTAAGCGAATGGAATTTAATCCCATTTTTTGTCGCAACCTTGGCAAATTCAGAAACTTCATCCTGATGGCATTTCCCTTGTTCACCAAGGACATCATACCAAAGGTATAATAAGTGGAATCCACTACGCCAGAATGACCGTTTCATAGCAAGAATATGTTTTGGCGTATGCAATTACCATCCACAAATCCCAGGGTAGTGGATTTGAAGTTGTAATTATTCCGGTACTTACCCAATATTTTAGAATGCTCTTTCGGAATTTAATTTATACCGGAATAACCAGAGCAAAAAAGTTGGCGGTATTTGTTGGTACACGAAGAGCACTTGCCATGGCTGTCAAAAATCAAGATATAAGCAAACGGCAGGCGGCTTTGCAGGAATTATTGATGAGCTGAATCTTTAATAATAGAATGTTTTAATCTAAAGACATTCTATCTATACTATTTTAGCATACCATAACATTGATTCTTAAAACTGGCTCAGGTTTTTTGTTAATATTACCCTTGTCGCTTCTTTATGTAACAGTGCATCCAATATTTTTTAAATTCATGATTTTGTAAAAAATATTTATTTTTTTATTAAAATCAGCTACTTGCAGTTTTAAGCACACCAAATAACACAGCCATTATTACATCTTTGATTTTCCTTGACTCTACCTTTTGAATTAGTCTTATATCAAGTACAACCCACTGTTTTTATATATAAAAAACTCACATTATTTACTGGAGGAAGTTATGTCAAAATCATCATTGAATTTTAAAACCCACAATTGTGCAAAGCCGGTGATCCGTTTTTGCATCTTTGCAATCATTATCTGTCTGGCTACAGGGTGTTCTTCCGCGCCCAAAAATGTGGAGGTGCCGATGATGCAGCTTGAACCGGAAGATTTAATTATTTCTCAAAAACCCCTTGCCACTAAACGGCCGGCTGAAATTCGAACCTCTTTAAATGATAACAGACCGGCTTGGATACACAAGCCCGCATTTGAGCAAGGCGATTCAATTTATTTCTCTGGAGGCTTCCAAAATGGTGGAGATTATTCAATGACATTAAAAATAGCAAATTCAGAGGCACTTAAGTCCTTATTACAAACTGTCGGAATATCAATTCAGGCAGAATATACAGCCGTTTCAAAAGGATCAAATTCAATTGATAGTAGTATCGAACGTTACATTGAGGACGGCATTGCAACTTTTACACGGAATATCCATATCCAGGGAATTCGGCAGGTTGAATCCTATTACGAAGAGATGCATGACCCCACAAACCCTATGAAACCTTTTTATAATGCTTGGGTGCAACTTGAAATCAGCAAAGCAGATTACCTCAAGGCTAAAGTTGATATTTTACGACAGTTAAGAAAAGATTTTCATAGTGCTGGTGAAATTGAAGCCAAAGAAAAGGCTCAGGAGTTACTCAATGATCTCAAAGGCCAGGTCAGTGAATTCCTGTAAACTTATTGCATGGGCTCTTTTGCAAGGCTTGATTTTTTGTTCTATTGGAAATGCTTTTTCGGTACCGGACTTCATCAGTCGGGTGCCAGCCGATCATTATGCTGGAGTTTCTGCCCCCTGCTCTGATTTGCAAAAAGCCAGGTTGTCGGCAATATCAGATGTTGCCAGGCAAATCCTTGGGTCTATCAACGCTGAATATAATCATTCTTATACAAATAAGGTATCCGGCAGTCCGAAAAACCCCCGGATGCAAATTCAAGATAATTTTTCCAAGGTTGCATCAGGCATTGTGCTCGGTATTGAACAAAACATTACCCGGGCATCGCATAGCCAGGATCGTTCCAAAAAATATATCTGTTTCATTCTTGTCAGGTATCCTTATTCCAAAATTAAAGAAATGAGAAGGCTATCCAAGGGTGCCAATATCGTTGGATCAGTCTTGTCAGAGTCAGGAGGGATTTTAAGGGTGAAAGTGACTGAAACCAATGGGGTGGCAGTCACCTTGGTATCGGTTAATATCAAGATAACCAAGCAGAACAAACTGGCACCTTTTTACCGGTTTTGCATCTGGAAGGTTCCTTTGGGATCTCATCAATCATTCACCATTGCACTGGACCCAATTAAAATCAGAAATGAATTTATTATAATAAACTTAAACCATACGCAGGCCCAGAAAAACTGGAAAGATTATCTCTTGGGTGCAAAATTGAATTTTGAGGTCAAAATCAATGGAATTGATGAACTTGGAAGAGCGATTTTTACCTCCACTGAGTTTTGATTTTCTGGACCTGGATTTGCACAAAGCCCACACTATCTGGTGTTGCTCTGAGCCGGTGATACGGATTTACACAAGACCGGCTCTGCATAAAACTGCAATGAGGATGTCAGGCCTCATGTTTACATATCGTCTGAACTTGAAAATCGATGTTTACCGCATAAAATTGGATAATGGTTGTCTCAAAGGGCAGTGGTTTAAGATGCATTGGTGGCCTTTCTGTCGATACCAAAGTCTTTGGGAATCGAAAACTTTAAATATTCAACACGTTAATCTTAGTATAAAGGTGTTAATCATGAAAGAAACAAATGAATCAGAGAAAAAAAACAAGCATAAAGATGAAGAGGCCTGGATGAGGGATCACCCGGGGGAAGAGTTCAAACCTTTTGATCCAAAGAGGGAGCTGCCTTACAAACCAAAAAAATAGTTGAAATCGTAACCTTTAAATATATCGAACACCCAGTTTCTAATGATGGAAGAAAAACAAATAATATATTTTGGACTTGAATATGTGAGAGGACATCATTTGACGGTGAGGAGGGAATTTTTGATTGGTGAAAGTTTTACAGTGACAGATGTCTGGCGATCTAAAATGAAAATGAAATGTATGGTTGATGATTTTTAGTTTAATCGCTTCCATACTCTCATTTTCTTGTTCATTCATTCAAGTATTAGCTTCTTTTAGAAGATGTAACGACCATCACCGCTTGGCTTTCTTCTCTTTTTTTAAATCTTTTACAATTTTTTTATCAAATTTCAAAAGGAGTTTTGAAAATTTTTTCTGTTCTTCATAAATATGATGCATCTTGATTGCATTTTGATTGGCCTCTTTAAGATATGTACGAGCATGTTCTGGAGAAGAATGGATAAGTTTATCTGTAGCCTTGGAAATTAAGGAATTAAATGCCCGGACAAAATTGATATACTGTGCGCCATATTTATTATGGTAGCTGAGGACATTGATCATCGTCTTTTGGTAATGGAGTTCTTCTTGAAGGAACTGCTTTTGTTTTGGTGTGGTTGCCTTGTTTAAACGCTGCTCGATTTCACCAATATCCTTTTTATGTTTTCGGTTATATGAATCAATATGGGATTTAATATACCTCATACCTTTGCCAAGGATATTTTCATTGAAATTTATTTGCTTAAGATCAGATGAGATCTGTTTTTTATCCTCCTCTGTAAGGTTAGTGCCTTTTTTCTGAATAACATAGACTATATCCTTGAGGCATTTCCCGATTTCAGAGATGGACTTAATCTCCCTCTTTGTTCCAGGGATAGTTTTTTTCTTTATATCTTTTATTTCAACTTTATCTTCGCCCTGTTCTTTTTCAATTTCAACGTCCTGATCGTTTGTGAAGTTGGTTTTTGCAATTTTTTGGGCCGCTTTTAATGGATTTTTATTACCAAATGCAGCAAACAAGGGTTTACCAATCATATAGAAAAACAAGATAATAAAAATTAAATTCACTAAAGGAAATGCCTCAGCGATAGCATCAAACAAGGATGGTGATAACAAAAAAAACGAAAGGAACATCACACAATATGTAACGGATACGGCCGTTGATTTTGCCATGCCCATTTTTGTTAGACCGTATACAACAAATCCCATTATCAAAACAATTAACCAGATAGCCATGAAACCAAATGACTCAAAATTGAAGTTATAAATATCTCTGGCTTTGAAGAGTCCTATGCCTAGTATCAATCCAGTGAATACAACAACGGCCTTACCATATCGTTTCTCAGTTAAATATTTTGGAAGCACAGCTCCGGAAATAGCCATAAAAAGACCGCAAAATATAATCAGGAGTAGCCAGTCTCCTAATGGACCTTGTAGAATTTTTTCTGGTGAAAAAGGGATTAATCTTCTTAGTGCTAAAGGCATGTATACTTCCAAGGATTAGGAAATATTTAAGGCTTTTGGTTGTCAAATAGGGTTATTGGATATTCCGATATACTATTTATCATTTTGTTTTCAAAGATTTTATAAAAGATTTTGCTCTTTCATACCAGCTAATTTTTTTGTTATTTTCGATACTCATGCCCACTCTTAATCCACCATAATAACAAAATGGAGTCCAATAATAAGGATGTTTTAATTCATCAAAGTTGATCTTGAGTTCTTTATCAAAAAAAGTATGGATTTCATTTTTAAAGCTGTAAAATTCTTTTTCCAAGCTGCCATCTAAAAATAATTGTTGAGTATTGCGTATAAGATTAATATTATTTTTTTGCTCGATAGGTAACTCTTTTGCTTGTTGTAAAAGAGTTATTGCAAACTCATTTGGTTTTTATTGGCACAAATAAGGCATCGCATATTTCACATTTTATGCCCCTTTTTTCTGTGATTCTTTTCAGCATTGTTTTGGTAACTAAAATTGAATTCCCAACATGGATTTTACATTTACATTCAAGCCTTATATGTCCTGATTTGGGTAACTTTCTTCCTTTGAGTTTAACCCATCCACCACTTGTACCCATAGGAAGGTTTTGTTTTAAGTATTTTACTACAGAAATATATCGGTTTGGGTGTTTGTTGTTTGGCCAACTTGTTATCATCCAGCCATGTCGCGTGTTATAGAATTCACACTGAAGACCAAGTTTGAAACAGGTCTCTCGAAATATCTTAGTATGGTAAGACTTTGCCGATCCCATACCTGCTTTGTGATTTTTTGATAGTGCTGCATGTGCCGCCTCATGTAACATTACTGCTAAGATTATTTCAGGAGTTTTAAAAAGACCAGGGCTTATGCCAACTTCGGCTCTTTTTTCCCCCCCTCGGTATCTCCAAGTAGTGGGACTATGATGTCCGTGTTTTCCAATTCTGTCCCCTGCAGACAAGATCGTTATTACTACAAGTGGTATTTTAACATTTTTTCGGTTAATATCCATGATCATACGCCAAGTACTTTCCAAGCATTTGCTGGCTAACGAGGCTCTTGTTGAAAGTTTACTTTTAGTCATTATGTCTTGTATTATATATAGTTATAACTTCTTATAATTATAGCATTTATTGTTTCTTACTTCACGCACTCCGTGAAGTTTGTATGAAGTATAACATAGCAAAGGATCGCAGGTTTGTCTATACCAATTAAAGGGAAAAAAGGCAGTCAGATGCTTAATCCAAACGGCCTCAAGCTATATTCCTCAAGAATTTGAGACCATTTTTTTCAAAACCACCGGTAAAGAGTATTATTGTTTTTCTTTGTTCGTTTATAAAAATATGTCCAATCATCACCATAAAGGTCATGCCAGATAGCAGCCCCACAACAAAGAAATTTCCCTGTACCATACCTACTGGGATGGCATTTTAGCATTGTGGATGTTTCCCTTTTTTCAGGAATAAGATCAATGCTGAACAATTCAAAAGATGGTTTCCAATTTGGATGATCCAAGGCAAGTTTTTCGTTTGTTCTTCCCAAAGCCCTCCAAAGATTTTGAATCTGGCGGTCTTTAAATCCACTATTCCTTTTCCCCCGCCCGATTCCAGGCTTTTCAGTGCCACAGTTAGGGCATTTAGCCATTCTTGAGTTGAATTTAATATATTTTTTTGGAGGAGTTGGCCTGTCGTTATTCCAGGTAAACGGCTGTTGTTCAATTTCAAAACCAAAAATATTTTCTATAATTTCCATTTTATCACCTGTTTGTTTATAAGGGCAAAACTTGCTCTCTACTCTTTTGAGAGCAAGTTGAGACTAAAGAAAAATTGAATTTGATTTCTTGCAAAATATTTAAGGATAGATAAAAATATGGATATGAAATTTTAAAAATATAATGAAAACGAACTTTTATAAATTACAGAAATTAATAAAACTTAAAAGACTTATTAAATAAAATGTGTAAAAATAAAAAGAGCTAACATCAAATAATGAAGTATTATATTATAGGGCCAGGTGGAGCTGGAAAATCCACTGTCGGAAAATGCTTGGCCAATAGGCTACACGTAGACTATATTGATCTTGATGATCAGTATTTGAAAATTTACGGAAATATCAATGCTGATATTAATCGTGATGGTTATGATGCATACTGTGAAAAAAATATCAGGCTCTTTGAACAACTTGATGCGAATAATCATACCGGTATAATTGTAGTATCATCTGGTTTTATGACTTATCCCAAACAAAGTACGGAGTCGTATTCAGCTTTGAAAAATCGTATCCTGAACCATCGGTATTGTATTCGATTACTTCCCGGAAAGACTATGCATGAGACTATGAAGATTATTGTTGAACGCCAACTAAAGCGAGGTCTTGGATATCAAAAAGACAGGGAAGTTCAAAAAATTCGAAACAGGTATCCTTTTTATATAAATTTGGGAGCTATTCGTGTGGACAGTCAAAAAACCCCTGGCAAGGTTGCTGAAGATATTCTTGCGCATCTACAATTAATGGATTGATAAATAATGGAAACCCGGGACTGGCAAGAATACCTTTCAAGGAAATTATCTTTTCCGTTTATGGCAAAAAGAATTGATGACCAGGACAAGGTTGTTTGGAGGGGATTAAAGAACGATAAACCATTTTCGATAGGCCATACTATGAAAGTTCTTTGTGTGAAATCAGAAGACGATCTTTATGGTATAATTGTCAAAGTCAGAGAAGAAAAACAAACTGCTTTTATCCCCGTATTAGATTTGGAAGTGATAGATCCTAAAGGGTTGAACAAAAAATATCTTGAAGAATATGCCGAGTGGTTTGCAAACGAGTGAAAATTGCAAAAGCTTGATTATGAAAGGAATAAATCATGTCCATATCAATACAAGAATCAGATTGGAATATCTAAGTAAAAGAGAAACAGATATGCTGTCCATGCTTTGCGGTAGAATCAACGAACAATCAAAAGATATTCTTAATGATCAATCTGAATCCGAGCATGAGAAATATTTAAAGATGTATGATCATATCAAAAAGTCAGACAAGATCGTTGCCGATTGTTTTAATGATTGGAAAAGATCAAATATTTGGTTAAAAGTTCAATTTCTTCGGCGCCATGATCTTTTAACAGATGAGCACCTGGATCAAATGTCCGATGGGCTTTGAGCCCTGATTGAACATTATCAATTTTGAAATAAAAAAGATATAACATGACCAAACAAAAGAGAAAACTGACTCCGGCCCAAAAGGCTGTAAAGAAAAAGAGGCAAAAAGAATATATGACCATTTTCATCAATGGAAAGCAAAAGCGTGTCAAGAGACCGCCAACCATTGATGGCATAAATGTTGATGAGTATATAAAAAGAAATGCAGACCCGATCTGGTTGCATCAAAATGAGATGTGGAAATATATCGATCAAGATGGGTGTTGATTATAGCCAGTTATGCAGCGAGTTTAGTTTTGTTGCGAGTTACTCCGCCAGACCCCGCCCCTTATTTTTAAATATCTGTCAAATCTTTATCAAGATTAGAAATGGTATCATTGATACTTTGATATTTTATTGCAATTATTCATAACTGCGTTAAAAGTAAATAATTGGGTGATTTATCCCTATAATTCATAATTGCCTTGTATAAAAGCATTTTTATAATAATTCCAAATAATTTATATTGACAACGTTGCTTGGTGTGATAAAAGAAGCTTTATACAAAGTAAATTGTGAAAAATTCACAATTATTCAGATCATACGTTAATATATTGAAAGGTTCTACTCAAAATGCTAATTCAATTTTCTGTGGGAAATGTTCTTTCCTTTAATGAAATTGTTCAATTAAACATGACCGGAGCAACGCCAGTTAAAGAGTTTGAAAATATAAATACTTTTATAGATCCAACAAACAAATTTAAACTATTAAAATCTGCAGCAATATACGGAGCGAACTCAAGTGGCAAAAGCAATTTAATAAAAGCAATATCAATCATGCAAAATTTTGTTTTAAATTCTTTTCGTGATGCTCTAATAGAAAAGGATAATCGTACTTTGAACATAACACCTTTCTTGCTAAATGATAGAGGTATAGAGAAGCCATCCTTCTTTGAGATAATTTTCATTTATAAAGAAAAAAGATATCGATACGGATTCGAGGTACATAATGATATAATTCATAGCGAGTGGTTATTTTTCGTAAATACAAATAAAGAAATTACACTATTTACTCGTAAGCAGAAAAAAATAGAGATCAATAAACGATCTTTCAAAGAAGGAATAGGATTAGAGCCTAAGACAAAAGATAATGTATTATTCCTGACGGTAGCCGCACAATTTGATGGTCAAAGGTCTAACAAAGTTATTGATTGGTTTAAAAAAATTAAAATTTTATCTATTCCTAACGATCCATCATATCAACTTTATTCTGTTAATCTTTATAAAACAAATGAACAGTTTAGAGACTTCTCAAATTCAGTATTAAATTCATTAGATATTGTAAATTTATCCACAGAGGAGGGTGTCCCAGTTCCAATAGATATTAACAAAATTCCTCCTGATAAAAATTTAAGAAGTATTTTTGCTGCAATCGGAAAAATCCAAAAGTCTCAAGGCAAAATTGAAAAAATACTCTCATGGCATAAAAAATATGATTCAGAGAAAAATATGGTTGAAAAGATTCCCTTTGATTTCAATCTTCAGGAATCAGAGGGTACAAAAAAAATATTTAATTTTTTAGGACCAATTTATGATTGCCTAGTTAATGGATTTATTTTAATTGTAGACGAGCTGGATTTAAGATTGCATCCATTATTGACAAAATTAATAGTCAGTTTTTTTCATGTGCATAACACCAAAAATGCACAGCTAATATTTGCCTCACATGATACAAATCTTTTAAAAAAAGACATATTCCGTAGAGATCAAATATGGTTTACAGAAAAAAATGATGTGGCAGAAACAGATTTGTTTTCTTTGATTGAATATAGAGAAGCTAGAGTTAGAAATGATGCCTCATTCGATAAAGACTATTTAAAGGGCAGATATGGTGCTATTCCTTTTATAAAAGATGTAATGACTGAATTTGAGTAGGATTTGAAAATTTAATGAATCAGTTTAAGGCTCAAGATATTGGATCGTTAAGCAGAAAAGCATCTCTAAGGGACGAAAGGCTATCCTCAGATGATCCATATAAAATTTTATTCAGCTTTAAATATTATCTTCCGAATACCTTGAAAAAAAACAAACAGGCTTTCAAAACCTGGGAAAGAGATAAACTTCTATCAAAATTATCTGATACCTTTAAATCGCTTTCGGAGTTGACAATGCCCGAAGCTAAGCAAAACGGTATGATTACTGAATATGGCGATTTTCCACCAGATAGTAAATTTAAATGCCCAAAAGCACTGCTTCATAGCAACAGATGGGGTGTAATTAAAAATATTTCTGGGAAGGCTCGTGTGGCTGGAATTATATCAGATAATATCTTTTATATTGTTTTTTTAGACAAAGATCATGATTTTTGGCCTGTTGAAAAGAAGCATACTTAGATCCGATTTCAAAATTTAGAATACTTGTATGGCATCAATTTTTGATGGAAAATTGATTTCGATTCACACCACAGACTATGTCTATTAATCTGGAGTTTGAATCCCTTTAGAAAAAAGCAAAAAAGCTTCACACCTAAAATTAAGACGGGTTTAACGGGAAATATGATTTTCATGATTTTATTCAGGAACACCTTCAATTATCGATATACTCTCTTCTGTGCGAATAACCTGAGAGAGGTTAAACCCTGATTTGTTCAAAAGACTCCGAAACTCATCTTCGGTTCGTTCACATCCACCACCCATTAAAAGAACTTCCAGATCAAGCAGTTTTGATATAGAAAATTCATTACCCGGGGGAATAATGCCCTCTACAATCAAAAGCTTGCCATATGCAGGTATTGCTTTCCGACAATTTTTCAAAATTGTTATACATTTGTCATCCGGCCAGTCATGAAGAATATGAGAAAACAGATAGGCATCACTACTGCTTGGGATCTTTTTAAAAAAATCACATTTAACTGCACTCATCCTGCCCTCAAGTTTATGCTCTTTTATTATTTCATTAAGTTGAGGAACTACCTGAGGTAATTCGGCAACCATACCTTTTATATGAGAATTTACATTAAGAATTTCAATCATAAGACCACCAAGGCCACCACCGACATCTGTAAGTGTTTTGATATCTGAAAAATCATAAACTTCGGTAATTACCCTATGAGAAGACGCTGCTTTAAAAGAATTTGCCTCATGAAATATTGTGGCCTCCTCTGGGTTTTTAGCAAACCATTCAAAAGCGGGCTCACCAAATACCTTTTCAAAAGCTGGTTTTCCTGTCTTTATGCTATAGAGTAAATTTCCCCAAATACTACCATGCCAGGACGATTGGAACATAAGGATTGCTGGTTTCAAGCGGTCTTTCATAAGGCATTCACTCAAAGGTGTGTTTTTAAAAATACGGTTTTTTAATTCAGAAAAAATTCCGACACCTGCCAAAGCCCGCATCATCCGATAAAGTGTGGATGCAGAGGTGTCAGTCAGTTCAGCAAGATCTTTTATACTCTTATCTTCTTCGCCAAGAATGTCTGGTATTCCCAGTTTTGTTGCAACATAAATAGGTTTGCTAATCCATTTGCCAAGAATAAATTGCATCATTTGTTGTTCTGGAGAATTTGTTTTTTGATTCATTTTGCTGTCCTTTAATTAAATTAAAAATAAATTGAAATAGCCAAAAAGGTTGGGGATTTTCAAACAGGAAAGGTTAAAGAATAGAAGAAAAAATGACAAAGATTCGGAAAATAGGGGTTTAAGAAGAAAATATCTATTGAAATGATTAGAGACAAAAAAGAATAATAAATTTATCTATATAGATCAAGAAAAAAAATTCATTTCAAATTTTATTTTGTTCCTGAAAACTATAATATTTATCGTTGCCAACAATCACATGATCAAACAAATTTCCTTCAATAACATCCATTGCCAGTTTAATTTTTTTTGTGACATCATTATCTTCATCTGACGGTTCAGGATCACCGGATGGGTGATTATGCCCGATAATAATCGACAAAGCCTTATGTTTCAAAACTTTTTTGATAATCTCACGAGGATGAATCATGATGCAGGTAAGGGAACCAGAAAAAAGCTTTTCAATTGCAATGACACGATTTTTATTATCAAGAAAAATACAAAAGAACTGTTCAACATCTTCGGTAAAAAGGGGTTTAAGAATATTGTAAACCTCTGAAGAATCTTTCAAGGATTTTCCTTTCGTTGATTCTTTGACCATTGATGCAAATTTACCTGATTTTAATTCATCCCAGAATTTGTCCTGGTTTAAATAATAACTTTTGTTTTTCATTTAATATCACCTCAAGTATTTATAGGCTAAGAAACCCTCTTCGTGGAAAAAGAGGGTTTCTTGGAGAAAAAGAATAAATTTTCAAATAATGAGAAAGAGGTAAAAAACAAAAAATTAAAATAAAAAAAATTATTTATCGAGATGTAGTGCTCCACTAATTATTGCATAGCCAATATTTGTGTAATTTTTATCAAAAATATTTTTTTCATCTAAAGTTTGCTCTGACCCATCTATATAATTGATAATTTCAAATTGTTTATTATCCTGAAAGTATCTGATATGTTTTGTGCTTTTAAGGCAACCTTTTAGCGATATAAAACATTCACACCCATAGGCTGCATATTTTTTAAGTTGTTTAATTGATTTAATTTTTTTTGTCATGTGTATCACTCTCCTTGTTTTATTTATAGGGAAAGAAACCCTCTTCGAGGCAAAAGAGGGCTTCTTGAAAAATAGACTAAAAATTTCAACGTATTGTTTGATGTTCGCCTACCTTAATACCCATTAACAGTTGGCAGCATTCCACCTTCAATATTTTTCATGTCCCCCCGGACTGGCACAAGCTGTACATATTTATAAAGTTCTATATCCTGATCATATAGGCGTGACATTATGATAATTGCAGTTTTTTTAGAGCCCACATAGGCCTCAGATTCATCATAGGTGGTAGCAATCCCTTTAAATGTCATGTAGGCTGTGCGTTTGGTACCAACGATCCCCACTGCGTATCCTTGAATAATCTCAGGGTTCTCCAGGCATTGTTTTGTATGGTTTGTAATTGCATTTTTACTCATGCTGCTTCCCCCTTTTGCCTTTTCCCAAAATCATCGTATCCAAGATCCCTTCTTAATTTTGAACCGAGTTTATTCAACTGGATAAGAACCTCAGAATTCTTGAAAACAATATGCAAAGAACCCTTTTTGAAAAATCTTAAATGAAAGTATGGAGTCTCACATGTGTTATCAAACTTTTCACCAATATAAACCTTGCCAAGATCTTGAAACCTACCCCTCAGAGCGTCTTTAATGGTGAGAGCGGATGCACCTTCCGGTTGTATTTTTCTAACAATTTTATCAAGATCATCAATCCACTCTCTTCTGTAACTCACCCTGAAGTCCCCATACCTGGAGCCATATCCGTATTTGCTGTAATCACTAAATTCTACTCCCCAGTCAACAATAATTTTTTTGTTGATCTTCCAGTTTTTGTTTGTTTTCCAGCCTTCCCGGTGGACAGTGTTACCATTGTGATAAGAGGTTATCTCATTGAACAGGTCTTCAATTCCTGCCTGGAAATATTTTTCCCTTTGAAGGAAAATATTATCAAAGAACTGCAAAATATTATCTTTTGTGAAAGGCAAACTCACACTGCCTTTTTCAATCTTATGGTAAAAATCACTTTGCTGTTTGTGAAACAGGTATTGATCCATCTGACAGAATTTTAATACAAAACCCCAAATCATCTTTCGGATAGTTTTAATCGCTTTTTCTTTGGCCTCTTCCTGATCTTTTTCGAGCATTATTTTGATAAATTCATCAGGCTCAATATTAAATTCTTTGGTTTCTGCTTCAATGTATTTCAGGCTATTTTTTATACTGGTGATTGTGTCAATTCCTTTAAAGATCTGTTCCACACAATTTCGGTAAACATTGACTGCATAGTCAACCTTATCAAATGATATTAGTTGGCTGCTGTTAACCTTGCTTTTAAGTTTTTCACGAATTTTTTCTTCATCACTTAGAATATCTGTTTGAATACCCCCGAAAAAATCAAATTCGTTTTCATAAAGGGGTTTTCTAAGATATACGACTGCAATTTCAATATCAGTTTTACGATTCGATTCAGAAAATGCATTATTTAAATATTTGACATCGCCAACCCGATTGATCAGGTTTTTCACTAATTCCCTGTCTTTGTTGCATGGATTCTTGATGGTTTGAGCATTCAGTAGGCAGATTAGTTTCCCATCGGCATTTAACAGATCATAAGCTTTTAATAGAAATTTAGCCCCTTTTGCAAAAGGTGGATTCATAAAGATAAGATCATAAAAAGGGATCCCTTTGTATTCTTCAAAGTCTCTATCAAGGATATGAAAACCCTGGCCCTTTAAACTGTTTTGAAAAATTTCTTCTATTTCAATGCAATGAATATTAACTGGTTTTTCAAGTTCTTTAAAAAAATCTTTAACTTCTCTGCAAATGGCACCATCCCCGGCGCACGGTTCAAGAAAATTGATCTCCTCCATATCCCGGAATTTGCTACTCAAGGATTCAAGAATATCTTTTACCAGCTTTGCAGGCGTTGGATAATATTGATGTCTTTTAATTGTATGTTGTAAAATTCTGTTCATTTTGTTGCCTCCTGTGAACTTTTTAAAAAGCTTCATCTCAAATATTTGATGAGGCTTGATTAATTTTGAAATAAAAAAGGGCCTCGGGACAAATATCCGAAAGCCCCTTTTTCGAGGTGATTAAATGGTTTGATTTGAGGGTTGAAGAATCAATCCAAGAACTTTTTCAGTTTCCTTCAGCACCTTGAGACAGGCTGAGTGAGGAGTAAGTTTGAGCTTTTTTGCATAACTTTTTATATAGCGATATGTATTACCCAAAGTGTCACCAGGTGCCTTGCCGACAAGTCTGCAAAGAGCCTCAGCTGATAACTCCGCAACAATTTCCTGAAAAGAATCCTGACCAGGTTTTAATTTCCCAACAACCTTTTCATGGGCAAGGTGGCTAAGTTCATGAAAAAATACAAATTCTTCGGGTGTTGCTATTGCAATTTCCTTTCTTTGAGAAGAATAATAACCGTGATACCTGTAATTACCAGGTATTGCTTTGACTGATATCCCCCATTGCCTTGCTTTTTCAATGAGTGGAAGATCTGGAAGTTTGATATTTTGGTAATCAAGCTTTTCACCTTCTGTATCTTCAACCTTGAATACTGGCATTGCTTTAAAGAATGAGAGGACTTCTTTTTCTTCTTGTGTATCCTCATCAGTCTCTTTTTTAAAACATGGAACCAATATGTGAATTGCCTTAGATCCTTTTTGGATATGCCTTTTGGCAAAGCGCCATTGCCGAAACCCACGGGCATCACAAGTTCCAGACAAAAACATTAAAGTCCTATTAAGTAGCGACCATTTTGTGCTTGGCAGATTTGGTATTGGAAAACTTGCCATGGCCACGGCCTCTGGTATATCTCCTGATTCAAACTTCTCAAGGATGGTATTTAATACATTTTTTACTTTATCATTCATTTTGGCACCTCAAATAGAGAGTTAAGAATTAAAAAAGCCCTCTTCAAAATCAAAGAGGGCTTTTAGAACTCAGATGCCATTAATTCACCACATGTGCACAAATGCGGTTTTGCACAGTTGAACAAAAGTGCATCAATCCATTACAATCTTTCTTCTGGGTCTGTTGAATAATTTATCAATCTCACCTTCAATATCTGTCATGCCAGTCCTGATATTTTCTTTCAGGGTGCTATTTGATCGGATCTGTTCAACGTTGCTGCCATTCAAGATATCTTGAGCACTGTTTACAAGGGCGGTAAGCTCATCATCGTGAAAGATATTTCGATCTTTGAACGTCTGAAAATAGTCATAAAAACCATCTATAGTGGTGTTTTTGAATATCTTAGGTTTACCGTTTCCAGCTTGAGTGAACCGTTCTGTGATTCGTCCAACCATCTGCGCAAATTCTTCTCTTAGGGCATCAATTGCCATGCCCCTTGCTTCCTCCATGGTCTGAATAAATTTTTCTTTTTCTCTGGCATAAACTTCAGGTGCCAAAAGTTTGGTGTCACCGTTTGGAACATCAAGGATTATAAATCGCCAGTTAAAATTAAATTTACTGCTAATATCAACAGGATAATCAATTTCATTGAACAGTTCACCAAGATAGGTTTTGGCGGTTTCCCGAAGATCACTATACTCCTCACTGAAATCCATAACTGCGTCACTAAATTTTATTTTAAATTCATCAAGTTTTTCATCCACTTTGTTAATCAAATCTTTTGGAACAAAAACCATACCGGTGATAGGGAAGGGCAGGCTGATTGTTGCAAGCCAGTTCCTGGCAGAGTTGTTAATCTTACAAATGGGTTTAAGACTTGTTGGATCAACCAGTTTTTTGGTGGCAGTTACCCAGTCATAGCCTGCCTGTTCAACAATGGTTGAGAGTTTTGATTTATCTATCTTTTTAATACCACCCCATTTAGATACTGACATTTGAACCAGACAACCTTTTTGAAAAATATTTTCAGTCATGACGTACTCCTTTTAAATAAGAAAAGCCCGGGAACCATATGATCCCTGGGCTTTTCAATTAATAAAATAGTGTATTGGTAAATTTAGGACTTATCCGCAGAGCGGAAGATACTTTTTAACCGGCACTTTGTTTTCATGGTAATAGGCAGGTACGAGTTGTTTTTTAATTTCTTTGCCCAGCAGATCCTTGATAAACTGACTCTCACCTATACAGGATTTGCCTTTAAACCCACGTGTTTCAATTTGCACTTCTCCATCATTAAAAATATCTACAATGATCTCTTTCATAATTGTGACTCCTTTTTCAAAGTTTACATCCGGACATGAAGCCGGATACCATTATCGGTTTGTTTTTCAATAACCCTGTAACCTTTTTTGAGTGCTTCAGATCGGGTCCGTTCAACTGCATACCTTTGTTTTAGAAGTCCGCCATTTTTACCAATGGCAGCTTCTATGCCTTTGTCAAAAAAGTCTGTCTGAAGTTCATATTTATCATTTTTTAAAATAAGACCTATCTCATACCTGGCACCAGGAACAACAATCGCATGGCTGCATTCACCATCGCCATTGAACCATTTAAAGGTTGTCTTGCCTTGCACAAGGTTTAACCCGATCTGGCTGCAGGCCTTTGATAAAGACTCCAGATCAGTAACTTCCAGTTCAATTGTTGCAATGTGACTCATGAGATCCTCCTTACTTTTAGTTGAACTTCATTTTTTGTGTAATCGTTTGCACGCCTTGCCCTTGATTTTGCCCAGTTTCTAAGAGACTGGATATCTTCTTTCATTGTTTTTGAAAGCGGTACGATGTTAGCAATTGCAGTATCAAGTCCATCAAAGAGACTGTCTTTGGCAAGCTGTTCAATTTCAGCACCTGTCCATCCGTGCAATGCCTGAACCTGATTTTCCAAAATAGAAGAACCATAACGATCATTCATGATCCGGATGATTTCTAAGCGCTCTTTTGCGGTTGGAAGATCAACAAAAAACATGGCATCAAACCTGCCGGCTCTCATGAACTCAGGAGGCAGGCTTGAGATATCATTGGCGGTTGCCATGACAAGAACAGGAGATGCGGTTTCCTGGAGCCATGTTAAAAAATGCCCAAACATGCTTGCTGTTGTTCCGCCATCTGACTGTCCGGATGATTTGACACCTGAAAAAGATTTTTCAAGCTCATCCATCCAGACCACAGCTTTACCAAAGGCATCAATGGTTGATGTTGCCTGTCTCATTTTCTTTTCAGATTCGCCAACCAGTGATCCTTTAAGAGATGATATATCCAAGCGTATCAAAGGCCAGTTCAAAATTGATGCAGCAGCCTTACAGGCAAGAGATTTTCCAGTACCGGGAATACCTACGAGTAGTAATGCTTTTGGTTTTGGTAGATGTTCATTACCGGGAATAAATGCTTTGATACGATTGCTCAGATACTGTTTGAACGGTTCAAGTCCTCCAACCTGATCCATGGGAACCGGTGGAAAAAATTCCATTAAACCCGTACGCCGGATCATCATCTTTTTTTGTTCAGTGATAATTTCTGGATCAAAACTTTTGGTTTTTACCAGACTCAAGGCAAAGGCTGTTTCAGCTTCAAATTCGGTAAGGCCTTTAGCAGCCTCAGCAGCCGATAGGTTTACTTCAACCTCAACTGCATCACCGAGTTCTTGCATGATTGCAGTCAAATCTTTTGTGGAGGGAAGAGCAAAGTCCAGGATAGTAAAATATTTTTCGATCTCCAAAGGCAATGTTAAGTGGGGACCTGCCATGACAAGGCAAGATCCTATACCTTTATATATATGGATGCTATTTGTTATGGCCTGGATGATCTCAACCGAGCCCAGGAAATGATGAAAATTTTGAACGATCAGTATTGATTCTTGCCGATCTGATAGCCAATTCAATGCGCCAAGTGGATCAATAATATCTTCAATTGTGCGATTTGTTTCAGGTGATACAATTCCTTGCAGGCAGTCCCACGCAAATGATTCATATTTATCTGCATGGATGGATTTGATTGCACGGTCACTTTCTGTTGTATTAATGTAAATTGCCGGATATCCAGCTTTCATATAATTTGTAATGTCCATTGATTATCTCCTTGTTGTAAGGTTTTTTAGTACCCGCATAATGAGCA
>Ga0307988_1000241_pt1 | contig 41895 bp, 41 predicted proteins | sample EllFjometagen183_FD_203166 | JGI IMG/M metagenome (GOLD analysis project Ga0307988, IMG submission 203166) | Marine microbial communities from Ellis Fjord, Antarctic Ocean - #183 | ecosystem: Environmental > Aquatic > Marine > Unclassified | place: Southern Ocean | collected 2014-10-08 | reverse complement strand
CAACTGTACTATTGGTGATGGCGTTATCATGGTCAACTGTTCATCAGTAGCCGGTTATGTTGAAGTAGGTGATCGCACGGTTATCTCTGGATATTCAGGAGTGCATCAATTCTGCAAAATAGGACGTTTAGTGATGATTAGCGCCTGTTCTGTATTCTCGCAAGACATTGTCCCATTTGTTATGGCTGAAGGTCGTAATGGTAATATCATGGGAATCAATATAATTGGTTGCCGTCGTGCTGGTATAAGTAATGCAAATATAAAAGTTCTTCGTGAACTCTTCAAAATATTCTTCCGTTCAGGACTCAACGTCAGCAACGCGACAGCTAAAATCAAAGAAGAATTAGAGCAAACTACAGAAGTTCTCGAGTTCCTTGATTTTATAGGGAAAAGTGAGCGCGGTATACATCAAGCTAGAACAGCGGGCAAACGCGCCTAATTAAATTCCTAAGGAGATAATATTTTGGAAGCTTTGAAGAAGAACCCTGCTTTTACAAGGCGTAAAGGCCCAGTCGTTTTAATGATAATGGATGGTGTCGGTTTTGGTAAATACACTGACGGTGACGCATTTCTAAAATCATATACCCCTGAATTAGATAATTTAATAAAAACATGTTCTTTTACTGAATTAAAAGCCCACGGCCTGGCTGTGGGAATGCCTTCGGATGAAGATATGGGTAACAGTGAAGTTGGACACAACGCTATTGGCTGCGGGCGGGTTTTTGCTCAAGGTGCAAAGTTGGTTGAAGACGCTGTTGAATCCAAAGATATGTTCCAGGGTGATACCTGGAAAGAAATAATCGCAAACTGCAAAGAAAAGAACAGTACCCTGCATTTTCTCGGACTCTTTTCTGACGGTAATGTTCACAGTAATATTAATCACCTGAAAGCGATGCTCGAAGAAGCAAAAGCTGAAGGTATTGCTAAAGCCCGTATACACATCCTGCTTGACGGACGTGATGTTCCGGCGACTTCCGCATTAGATTATCTCGATCCATTCGAAGACTTCCTGTCTAGTTTGAATGTTGACTATAAAATCGCTTCTGGCGGTGGACGTATGGTTATCACTATGGATCGTTACAACGCCAATTGGGATATGGTTCGCAAGGGCTGGAATACTCATGTACTTGGTAAAGGTCCTCTGTATTCGAATGCTCGCGAAGCAATTGAAGACTTGCGTGCTCAGAATCCAGGCATACTTGACCAAGATTTACCGCCATTTGTTATCGCTGAAGATGACAAAGCAATCGGTACTGTTGAAGATGGAGATTCATTTATATTCTTTAACTTCCGCGGAGACCGTTCGCAGGAAATCACTATGGCCTTTGATGAAGGCGCTGAATTCGATAAATTTGATCGTGTCAGAACCCCTGATGTTATTTATGCTGGTATGATGGAATACGATGCTGATTTGCATATCCCTAAAAAATATCTAGTTACGCCTCCTAAAATTGACCGTACTATGGGCGAATACCTTTGCGCTTGCGGTGAAAAACAATTGGCAATAAGCGAAACTCAGAAATTCGGTCATGTCACCTATTTCTTTAACGGCAACAAAAGCGGTAAATTCGATGACAATCTCGAAGATTATATCGAAGTACCATCTGATGTTATTCCTTTTGAACAACGCCCATGGATGAAATCCGCGGAAATTACTGACAAAGTAGTAGATGCTATTGAAAGCGGTGAATACGGAATGATTCGTCTAAATTACCCGAACGGTGATATGGTCGGACATACTGGAGTTTTTCAGGCTGTATTAGTTTCGCTCGGCGCTCTAGATATAGCTGTTAAACGTGTTCGCGAAGCCCTTGATAAAGTTGGCGGTATCCTAGTTATTACCGCTGATCACGGAAATGCTGATGATATGTATGAACATGACAAAGCTGGTGAAATAAAACATGACGAAAATGGCAAAAGATGTGCTAAAACAAGTCATTCATTAAATCCTGTGCCATGTATTATTTATGATCCATTAAGCAATGGTGAATACAAAAAAGAGCTCAAAACTGGACTTGGTATAAGTTCTTTAGCCGCGACCTGTATCGAACTATTAGGTTATGAAGCTCCAGACTTTTATGACTCCAGCGTATTAGATATGCAATAGTATAATTAATCATTAAGGCTCTGGAATTAATACTCTAGAGCCTTATTTTTTTAGGGATTTTACTTTAATGGAAACTCCAGAGGGAAAAAATAGTCACAAATCACAAAAACTAGCGATTATTTCTGCATGCTTCGGTTCTTTATCCTCAATAATGATAAGAGAAAGCGCAATAATAATTCTTTTTGCCGGAATGCTTGGGGCTAGCAGTATGTTAGCTATGACAACAACCGCTTTATCAAGTATAATGGCTTGTTTATTTTCTCTTCCAGCAGCATACATCGCCGCGAAAGTTGGCTATAAACGCCTAATTCTCAAAGCTACTTACCTTGGAGCTTTAGTTATATTCCTTTTAGCTTTGTCGCCATATTTGAACTCATGGGGAAAGTATGGCATGATGTTTTGTTTAATATCCTTTGGCTGTTTAATGACGCTTTACTCTTCTGCATGGTTTCCGTTTCTCGATGAGTTTCTCCCCAAAAAAGAACGCAGCAACTTCTTTGGTATGCTACGTTTTTCATGGCAAACATGCTGTGTGATATTTTTCTTGATCTGTGGTTTGATAATGGGAAAAAACCCCGAATTATGGGTATTACAAGCGATAATTATATTTACCGCAATTGCTCTTTTTGGAAGAGCTTACTTTGTAATAAAAATAAAAGTTAATGAAGCTGACCGAAAAAAACCAAAGAATTTCCGTGTGGGATTGGAGATGGTATTAGCAAATAAACCTCTAGTCGGGTTTTCAGTATATCTAGCGTTTTTATACCTAGTAGCTCAAGGAACCGTTCCCTTGACATATATCTACTTAAAAAATCACCTCCATACACCGGATAATATAGTAGTCATAGTTTCATCGCTAGCACTCGCCGGTACAATTATCGGTTTTCTATGCTCTGGCAAAATAATCAACAGGCTTGGAGTTAAAAAAATGTTACTGGCTGTTCATATTGCTTTCGCACTAATTAATTTCATGCTCTTCATATTTAGCGGTGCTGGAACAACTTCACTTGTTATTATTACTGTATTGTTAGTTTGTTACGGCTTTTTCTTGTCGACTTCTTCGGTGGCGGTAACTTCGGAAATGATGGCCTTGGCAAATCCTGATAATAAAGCATTAGCTATGGCATTCTGTGTCACTATGTATTCCGCTGGAGTCGGTGGAGCTAGACTCCTGTCTTCATTAATAATAGGTTCTGGTATCTTAGCTTCTGAATGGAGCATCGGCGCTATGAATTTTACAATGTTCCACACCATGTATTTGGGCTACGGAATAGGTATTTTATTTGTTTGCATGTTATTAGTAATCGTCCCCGCAGTATTTCCTAAAGGCGAATACCATTACGTGTCACAATAAGTTTTATTTATTTTTATATTGCCGTGGAGATATGCCGGTAATCTTTTTAAAGCTGCGGCTGACATGTAAATTGCACCGATGGACGTTATGTCTATATGCGAGCTCATGTTGGTCCTGACAATTCCCTATCTTAAATGCCCGGACATATAGACCATTCTCTATGTAAGAAATGCACACGATGCAAAGGCATGAGGGATTCTCGTTTACTAAAGGCTCACCAGTTATGAAAATAAATGAAATAGCTTTCCAAAAAACACCAGCGCATGAATTCGGAACCCTGCTTTTTGACTTAAAAAACGATCCTGAACAGAAGAATCCACTCAATAATCCAGTAAAAGAAGCTGAGATGATTGAGTTAATGAAAAAAATAATGAAAGAAAATGACGCCCCGGAAGAACAATATCAGAGACTGGGAATATAGTAGTTATTTACTGCATTTTTGTTTAACGTAGGCTATTGCGGCTTCTTTGGTTTTTAGCTGGTTTTTTAGTTGGAGGTCGCCTACTTTCTTTAGGATCTTTTTGAATTTTGGTCCGGGTTTAAAACCTAAATCTATTAAATCTTTGCCGCTTATTAATGGCGGAGGAAGTTTTACTTCGCCTGACTGCTGGACTATGCGGTCTAAAAGAAATGTGAATACATCCATTAAAGCATGACTGGACATACAATCTAAGCGGTGTAATTCTAATTCCAAAGGGAAATTATCGTCGGCTAATAAACGCCTTACTTTGTCTTTACGCATTTCCAGAACTGAGGCGAAACGCATGTGGTTTTTTACCGCTCTTGAAACCCGGTCGATTGCCTGATTGGAAAATTTAAAACGTGACATGATTTCTTTTGCCATGAAAAAACCTTTTTGTTCGTGACCAAAAAAACGCTCACGCCCGGTTTCGTCTACAAAATATGTTAGAGGTTTGGCTACGTCATGCAGTAAAACACTCCAGGCGATTAAAGGATTAGGTAATGCCATGGATTTTAGCATTAGCCTGGTGTGTACATAAACATCACCCTCAGGATGATATTGTGGTGGCTGGGTAACTCCGCGCATTGCTTCGACTTCCGGCAGGAGAGCCGCCAGTAAAGCGGTCTCATGGAGCATGTCCAGTGCCAAGTGTGGAGTTTCTCCTGTGAATATCATCGTTAATTCCTGCTGGATACGTTCGGCGGAAAGCTTTTTGGTTTCTGGCGCGAGTTTTTTAATTGCTTCTAAAGTTTTTGTTTCCAGTTCAAAACCAAGCCTAGTCGCAAAGCGTACGGCTCGCAGCATTCTTAGGTAATCTTCGCTAAAGCGAATTTCAGCATTGCCGATTGTTCGGATTATTCCCTGCTGTAAATCTTTGATACCATCAACATAATCAAATACTTCTCCGCTTTCAGGATCACAGAGTAAACCGTTAACGGTAAAATCACGACGGCTGACATCTACTTTAGGGTCTTTGCTGTATTTGACATATTCAGGGCGACGCCCATCCATGTAATTGCGTTCCTCGCGGTAGGTGCTGACTTCGAAGCTTATCCCCTGCTCTCTTACCAGCATAACCCCGAATGCCGCGCCTACTTCCATAGTATCAGGGAAAAGCTCAGCGTTTTCCGCAGGAGTCGCGGAGCTGACTATATCAATATCCTTGGGAGTCTTGCCAAGTATCATATCACGCACCGCGCCACCGACAAAATAGGCGGAATGCCCGGCAGAATGTAGTTTTTTTACTATTTCTGCCGCAATTTTACAAATACTGCTGTTATTGATATTGATTTTCATTTTAAAACCTTTATACTAATATTATAGACAAGATAGAACTTACTTTGTAAAAAGGAAAATTACAAATATGCGGATTGCCTTTTTTGGCGGTACATTTGATCCACCACACAGCGGACATCTCGAATTAGCCCGCCACATACTCAAGCTGGGTATAACAGATCGCGTTTTATTCGTCCCTGCCTATGACCCACCACATAAGCTTGGTCAACAAATAAGTTCTTACTCTGATCGCTATGCTATGATTGAACTACTTATTACCGATGATCCTGAGATAATGATTTCCGACATTGAATACCGCGCCGGACTTAAGCCATCTTATAGCGTAAAAATTCTAAAATTACTGGAAAAAGAATTTCCTGATGATACATTACAATTATTGATTGGCGGCGATAGTCTTGCAACGCTGCATAGCTGGTATAAAGCAAAAGAAATTGTCAATCAATATGAGATTATCTGTTACCCCCGAAAGGGCTATATTGTTGACTGCGAAAGTTTGTTAAAGCACTGGACATCAAAAGAAATAGACATTTTATTGCAATCTGTGTTGCAAATGCCGTATTTTGACATATCTTCCACTTTGCTAAGAGATAATATCACAGATAAAAAGATAAGTAAAAACGTAAAAGAAAACATATTAATATATATAAAAAACAAAGGTTTGTATTTATGACAAAAAAACAAGTTACTTCTAAAGCAATAGCTGAATTTTGCGCTAAAGAAGCTGAAGAGAAAAAAGCATTGGATATCGTATCTATCAAAATGTCAGAATTGACAACAATCGCTGATTATTTTGTGCTTTGTACTGCACAATCCGAACCACAAATGCGGGCATTATCTAATTGGATACAGAAATCTATTTTTGAAGAGTTATCTGTTAAACCAACAAAAGTTAACGGCGAATCAGCCAGTAAATGGATTTTGATTGACTTCGGCGCGGTGATTGTACATATAATGACCCCTGAAATGCGTGATCGTTATCAGTTGGAAAAACTCTGGGGCGACGCTCCAAAATTAGAGGATCTGCAAAAACTCGAAGATTTAAGCAAATAAGTAGGTAAAAATGGACTATTCATCTAATAATCAGAATTGGAATGAGTTTCGGTGGGAAAAAGAAATCCGCCAAGACGAAAAACGTATCCGGCATTATTTCCGGATTCTTCCATCCTGCATGGATTTGCCAGATGAAGAAGACAGTATTATCAGTAAATTAATGTCTCAGCCTGACCTGGTTCCATCCAAGGCTGATTTCAATAATGCGGAAAATTCTCTGGAAGTATTTTTTGAAGGCGACGAAGAACACCTTGATATAAGTGATTTAAAAGAACGGCGCTATTCAGATATTTATCTAAACATACAAAAATTATCTCTTGAATGGAATATAATAGCAGCGCATGAACTGCGGCAGTCTTTACGAAAATCAGCTTTGGTTACAACTTGTACTCTGGGTAGATTAATTGCCCGCAGTATTGATGTTATTGAACTTGAAGAGACTCGCATGTCGCAATTAAAGATAAGTTTATTGAAGCGTATACTGAGCGGCATAAATGATTTACTTGGACAGATTAATTCTTTCAACCGCCAGCAAAACACACTGAAAGATAAATTGGATATGTTCAACCATCAAGTACATATTATTCGTGAAAAAGTAATTAATGTTCTACAGCAGGCACGGATAAAAAAATGAAGAAAAATCTAATAATTATTTTCTGTACAAGTTTAACACTGTTATTTTTAACAGCCTGTTCAACTTGTCGTCCAGTTCTGTATTCAAATAATCATTACAATAAAGTTGGTCCTAAGCAAGCAGCAAAAGATATTCAAGCTGCAATCAACATGGCAAAAACACAAGGTCTTGATGATGCCTCAACTTCTAATAAAAATCTGGCAAAATCTGCCAGCAGAAGCGCGGCAAGTGTCGGTGTTCAATCCGCAGTCGGCGCCACCTCAGTCTCCGGTGCTGCCGGAAGTGGTGTCAGCTTTCTAATAGACTGGATGTTTAGCAAGAAAGCCCCAAAACCATTATTCCAAAAACACGTAGAACTCACCTTAAGACAACAAGGATATCAAGTCCTTGGATGGAAATAGAAAAATAGCTGTAAGAGCTATTTTACAAGTAAATCAATCCTCTCACAATATATGCGATGCAAGTCTTATGTTAATGCTTGTAAAAAGAATCCTTAACATGTATAATTATTTAAGTTAAAGAAAATATTAATTTGATGCAATAAATTGTATTTAGTCGCGTTCTATTTAACAAAGACAATAAGGACTTGATAAATTTTGGATAAACCCGATAAGGATTTGATCAAAGCATATTTGCATGGTGATGCCGATGCCTTTACAGTGCTCTACGAGCGCTACAAGCGACAGGTTTACTCGTTTTTGCTCAAGATGCTTGCGGATAAGAGTTCATCCGTTGACGACTTGTTCCAGCATGTCTGGATCAAGACGATGAAGAATTTACATCGTTATCGAGATCAGGAACGTTTTCTGGCATGGTTGTTTAGTATTGCGCGAAATACCGCACTGGATCATTTCAGAAAACAAAAGAAAAATTATATGTTCAGTGAGTTGGATCGGGAAGATACGCCTGAAGTGGAAAATACTTCAGCAGAAGAACCATGGCGAAACATGGACAGATCTGAATTACTGAGCGCGGTGGAAGCGGCATTACTGCTCTTGTCACCGGAACAAAGGGAGGTGTTTGTTATGCGACAGGACGGTTTAAGCTTTAAAGAAATAGCTAAACTTCATGACTGTTCAATTAACACAGCTCTCGCAAGAATGCAGTATGCAATGAAAAATTTACAAAAAGAACTTATACAATGGAACACGGGAGGCTAATAAAATGAAAAAAGATTGTTCACAGATGCAAAAAGAAATACTTGCCTGCAATGGAGTTTTCAATGTGGCTATCGAAGAACATTGCGCTGATTGTGAAAGCTGTTATCAATTCAAAAAAGACTGGAAGTTGTTTGACGAACTCAAAGCAGCACCTGCGATTGCTTTAACAAATGATTTTGCCATTATCAGAGCGGCTCAAAAGTATTCAAAAAGTCATAGAATACAAGTTGCAGTACGACGCGGTCTCGGTTACGCGGCAGCTACAGTTAGTGGAATTGCCGCGGCATACGCTGTGATGTTCCACGGTCCTATGGCAAATACATCAAATGATATTTTAAATAAAGCTTGGAACTGGGATAGTTTTGAAGAACGAGTTTTTGTTCTTGATACCGCCGTGGAAGTTTCACATCAGGATCTTACTATAGGCGAAGTTCCAAAGGATGAGGCACTGAATAAATTTATCGAAACCGAAATAAACTTTGACGAAATATAAAAGGAGCTTAAGTATGAAGTATTTATTATTGGCAGTTTTAGCAGGATTTTTTATTATCAATCCGGCAATAGCAGACGAAGATGACAGCAGCGACAACAGCAGTATACGCAAACGCCGCAACAGAGACTCAGAGCAAGGTGAACGCAAAAACCGCAGGTTTGGCAGGAAATCACCGGGACAATGGGAAATACTAAAACACATATCTAAAGAAGAGGCTGCCCGGCTTCGTAAGTTACATGCTAGCGATCCAACGGCATGGAAGGTAGAAGTTAAAAAAGTAGTAGAACGCATCAAAGCTGAAAAGAAAGAGCAGAATAAAAAGAACAAAACCGCAAGAAAAAAACAAGGACAAGAAATAAAAAAACTGGTTTCACAATATAAAACAGCCAAAGACGCGGATACTAAAAAAGAATATTTAGAACAATTGCATAAGCTTACTAAAAAAGTGTTTTCAGAAAAAATGAAAATAAACAAACAACGTCTTGAGTCATTGGAAAAGCGTGTTAAAAGTTTACGCAAGCAATATGAATTTCGCAAAAAAAATGCGGATAAAATAATTCAAAGTAGAGTTAATACTCTAACGAACGATACAAAGTTTGACTGGTAAAATATTAATTTAATAGTTTTTGATTGACTTCTGTTTTTTTTGGGATATTTTAGTTATGATTATAACGACCTTAGCCCCATAAAAGGAGACAGAATAAATAATGAAAGTTACATTTACCAAATATATCACCAAAGAATCTATTTTCGTCCTGGATGGAACCACGAAATATGACGTTATTGAAACTTTAATAACTGAAGCTTCTAAGCAAAGTAAAATTGATCGTGACACTATTGCGCGTTTAACTTGGCATCGTGAAAAAATGATGACTACAGGTGTTGGATTCTCACTCGCCCTGCCCCATGTCAGAATAAATGAAATTCCCAATCCTGTCGTACTTGTAGGTATATGCAAAAATCCTATTGAGGATTATGAAAGTCAAGACGAGAAGCCAATAAGAGTTATTATATACATAGTCGCTCCTGACCAAAATCAGGAAGCATACCTCCAATTGCTCGGAAGTATTTCGAGAAAGCTACGTCATGAAGGAATAATCCACGAATTAATAGACAATATCACCAGGCCGTCTAAAATTATCCGTATTCTAAAAAGACGTCCTGCGGAAGTTCAGGAAGCATAACAAATATATTACTTGTTGTTCTTTTCGAACTCTTGTAAATGTAGTAGTAATATCCTTCTGATCTCACAGATTCCAGCTTGAGTTCCTTGAACTCCATGTCCTGATCTGACTATTAATTCGCTTTGCGCACCATTCAAATGAGAACTTGAATACTTCACGATTCCATCACCGCCGCCGGGCACTAATGGACCTTCTTGACGTCCAATGATTGAATGATACGGTACAGGTTTCAATGGAAATGTCATAAGTTTTGCAAGAACAGCATCATCCGGGGCTAAATTATTAACTCCAGTTTTCATGCGAAAATGATTATCGTCTTTCTTTAGATTTGACATTACCATAATTTTCTTCCCCACGTCAGCACTTAAGTTCACCAAAGTCGGAGCTAATGTTATAATTTTCGTACTCCAGATGATTATAGAAAATGTAGCTATATCAGAACCGCGATGCGGCGTAGAAGCAAAAACCATTCGTTTTATAAATGGCAAACGCTTAAACTCGAAAACTTCCTTGATGAATGCACGTTGTTTCTTGCTTAATTCTTTTTCTATTCCTTTGTATTTTTTACCCAACTCGTCATGCAAAACTGTTTTACTGTTTTGTATGAGCATTTTTGAAAGTAAGCCACCCATACTATGAGCAACAATTATCATGTTATTGAAATATTTGTTTTTCCCGTCTTTATTATATTTCTTGTCCAAATCTACCAATGCTTTGCGTAAAAGATGAGAAGAATAAAGTATTGGATTTCCGCTTGCATAAGCAAAAACATATATTTGATATTTTTGTCTTAACTCAGGAACATTATACAATGCGTTGATTGTTTGAACCCAGGTCGCTGGACTTGACATCAATCCATGAACAAATACCACCGGGATTCTATCAGGATGAAATTCATCGAGTGCATACAGCCCGCTGCGTTCCTTGATTCTGTCAGGCCAAACCATATATTCAATTCCGTGAATTATTGCCGGTTTTTCCATTTGATACGCAAATGGCGTGGAATAATCAAGTTCTAGGTCAACTGTTTCATTATTGACTTTTACGGTTTCTGTTTTGAATGTATCATAGTATTCTGTTCCAGCTGAGATTATTCCTTTGCCTAGTTGCTTAAATCTGATAAACATTGTTGTCGGAACCAGAGATAAACGTTTCTCTTTTAAGCGTTTTTTTACATCTTCATTGATAACAATCAATGGTACACCCAGCCCGCTGCGGCTTGACCATGACAATAAGTTTTCAGGTATATAATCATAACATGACAAAACATTTGTAGGGTGTAATCTTATTAACTCTTCAGGTATTTGAGGTTTCTTGAATTTCATTTTACCAGCGAGAGTTTTCATTTCAAAACTGTCACTTCTGATTAATTTATGTTTTTTTAGATACTTAAAAAAATCAGACATGGAATAATTGTAGTACAGTCTTGCCATAGCGAGATCATAAGAAAAACGTCCAATGTCCGGGGTAATGTTTTTGCCAAACATATATTCATAAGCAAAATAACAAGAGCTTAAATAATATTCACTGGATTCCTCTGAATCAATTCTCTTGCCATAGGCATAACTCAATTCAATTAAAGCCGCGAGTATGTATCTTTTTCGGGTTTTATTATAACGCGCGACAAGATTATTTAATACAAGTAAAGGTTTTTCCTTATAAGCCTGAAGCAAACCTTCTTGAGATAGGTAATTATTAGTGTTAGCACTCAATGCTTCATAATGAATCAAAGCGCCAGTTATGCGTTTACTGATTCTTTCACTGCGTTCGACACGTCTAACGCCGATAGAATTACAAGCACAAAAAGAAACTAAAATAGCAAACAACAATAGACTTCTTAATATTTTATTCATATTTTCCTCGTTGATTATTTATTCTTTTACCTATACATCTTTGTAAATGATTTGTCAAATTTTAATATTTTATTTAAAAAATTATTCTCTTTGTGTTGTTCTGCTTTACTATGCAGAGTATATTATGTATTAAGTAGAAAAAATATAACTCCAGCAAGAGGAAAACATATGGCAAATAAAGCTAACAGCGGAAGCATAACTGTGAAGTCAGACAGCTTCAAATCAAAAAATAAAGAAACCCCTGATAATTGTGTACCTATCTTAACATTGCAAGGAATGCTGGTATTTCCATACACCCTCACTCCAATGGTTATTGATGGTGAAGAAAAAGTCAAGATGGTGAAGAAAAGCACTGGTGACAATCGACTTATAGCAATTTTTCCGGAAGTACCACCATCAGAAGAAATCAACAGCGAATCGGTAGAATTAAAAGCTGAAACTGTTATACACAAAGGTAAAACCATCACAAAAATGGGAGTAGTCGCGCGAATTGTAAAAATGCTCAACTTCCCTGATGGCACAGTGCGTGTGCTGGTGCGTGGATTAAAACGTATTATTTATGACAAAGCATACACTGACGATCAAAATACGGATTGTGTTATATATAAAACTTTCAAGAGCAAAGCTGACACTTCTCTGGATTCAGCGGCAATGCTGAAAAACGCAGTCAATCAGTTCCAGAAAATAATATCGTTTTCTCCAAACTTTCCAGAAGAACTCAAGATAGCGATACTTAATCTTGATGATAATGTTCGGCTGGTAGACTTGATTGCAGATACTTTGAATATAGATTTTACAGAAAAATTATCGCTATTAACGCAGAAAACCCTTCATGAACGCCTTCAAACTTTGATGATCCTCTTGAATCGTGAAGTAGAAGTTCTCCACCTTGGGTCTGAGATTCAAAGCCAGGTACATAATGCTTTAAGTAAATCGCAACGCGACTTTTTCCTGCGTGAACAACTCAAAACTATTCAACACGAACTCGGAGAAGATAATAAATCCCCGGATATTATAGCTATCGAGAAGAAGTTAGAAACTCTGAAGCTCCCTAAGCTGGTAAACAAAACCGTAAGGAAAGAACTCGAACGCCTTTCTGTAATTCCTCAGGCATCTCCTGAATATCACGTTGCTTTTAATTACATCGACTGGCTGGTATCCGTACCATGGCTGGTTTATTCAGAAGATCGTCTAGATGTAAATGAAGCCGCAAAAATACTGGAACACGACCATTACGGCTTGGAAGATATTAAAGAACGTATACTTGAATTTATAGCCGTTCTACAGTTGAAAAATGACCGCAAAGCTCCAATTCTGTGTTTTGTCGGACCTCCGGGAGTTGGTAAAACATCACTGGGACAATCCATTGCAAGAGCTATGCAGCGCAAATTCGTTCGTATGTCGCTCGGTGGAGTTCGTGATGAAGCGGAAATTCGCGGACATCGACGTACTTATGTCGGCGCCCTGCCCGGTCGTATCATTCAAGGATTGAAAAGAGTCGGAACAGCAAATCCTGTATTCATGCTTGATGAAATAGATAAACTCGGTAACGACTACCGTGGCGATCCGTCTTCGGCTCTCCTCGAAGTACTTGATCCGGCGCAAAACAAATCCTTCAACGATCATTACCTTGAAATTGATTGTGATTTGAGCTCAACTTTGTTTATTGCTACAGCAAATATTCTTGATACAATTCCCCCTGCTCTGCGTGACCGCATGGAAATTATTCGCCTCCCAGGGTACACAAGTCTTGAGAAAAAACAAATTGCCAAAAAATACCTAGTGCCACGGCAGTTGAAAGATAACGGTTTAAAACCTAAGCAGGTATTGTTCAGAATGAGCGCGATAGATGAAATTATCGACTATTATACTCGTGAAGCTGGAGTCCGTAATCTGGAACGTACAATCGGCAAGGTTTTTCGCAAAATAGCTACAAAAATCGTACGCGAAAAAAATAAATCTGATAAACGTGTAAAAGTTAACCCAGAAATGGTTCGTAAACTTCTTGGGCCTCGTGAATTCATGCTTGATGAAGCTGAAAAATATTCAGACATCGGTGTTGCTACCGGTATGGCATGGACAAGTGTTGGCGGAACTATCCTCCCAGTAGAAAGCACTATGATGCCAGGTAAAGGGAATTTAAAACTGACTGGTTCGCTTGGAAACGTCATGAAAGAAAGCGCGGAAGCTGCATTCAGTTTTATCCGCAGTCATGGCAAATCTTTAAAAATCAAAGATTCTATTTTTAAAAATAATGATTTTCACATTCATGTCCCGGACGGTGCAACTCCCAAAGACGGACCGTCAGCTGGTATTACTATGACTGTTTCATTAGTTTCATTACTAACCAATCAAATGGTTAAGCCGGAATTATCAATGACTGGTGAAATCACTCTGCGAGGTAAAGTTACTGCTGTTGGTGGAATCAAAGAAAAAGTTATCGCCGCATTGCGTTCAGGTGTAAATACCATTGTGATGCCGGCAGAAAACAAAAAAGACCTTGCTGATATTCCAGAAACAATCAAAAGTAAACTCAAGTTCCACTTTGTTGAAAATGCTCAAGAAGCTTTCAAAGTTGTATTTGATAAAAGGTAATAAACTCATGCTAAAAATATTTTTTCTTGCAATAAGTCTATACGGATTTTGTTTTGTGACATACGCAGACAAAGAAATGTCCGTTAAAGATTTTTTACACCGTGTCCGCCATCCTGCAGGACGCAAACGCTGGGCGATCATGGATGGCAAAGTCATTCACCGCCGTCGCGGAAAAGACACGGTCAAAGCGGAATTATATGTGAGTATCCTGTTTAATTCCGACCGAACACTGGCGCAAGTTGTAATTAACAAAGCTCAAGGTTATATGGTCGGTCAGGCTTTTATTAAAGGAAAAGATGGAACCTCAATTATTCCTTTAAACGAAGCAACGAAAGAGAAGCCCATTTTGGGTAACTTTGGACTGCGTCCCCAGGACTTGACCATGACTTTTATATATTGGGAGTTTGTTAAGGAATTCCCGGAAGAGTCCACCAAAATGATTAACTGCCGGGTTTTAGAGCTAAAATCTCCTGATGGCAAAGAAAAAGCCAAAGTCTGGATTAGTAAAGAATATTATTTCCCACTCAAAGTCCAATGGACAAGAATCAAGGAAAAAGAGCCATTCCGCAGCCTTGAAGTAAACTCATTTAAACGACAAGGTAAATACGGAATGATTAAACGTCTGGAGCTATACGGCCCAGGTTGGCGTACAAAAATAAATTTTACAAAAACCGAAATAGGCACACCCGACAAAGGTGCTGTTCCAAAAGGTTTATTTTTAAAACTAAAACAAGGAAAGCAATAATGCTAGATAGAAATTTTAGCCCGACAGAAATGTTTCGTGAATATGCTAAAAAGTATCAACCTTTATATACTTTTAATGGAAATAACAAACAGTATTTTGAAGATTGGAAATCCAAAGCCTTGCCCGAAGTTCTTGATACTCTCGGAGATTTTCCTCCTAGCGCTGAATTGAATCCGACTTTGACGGCAGAATGGGAACATGATGGTCTAATCAAACAACGCTGGTTTATTGATGTCGCCGAAAGTATTTCGGCGGTGCTGTTGATAAATCGTCCAGCAGATCTTGATATGAGCAAAAAAAATCCAGCTATCCTCTGTTGTCATGGACATGGTCAGTTCGGAAAAGAACCGGTCATGGGTAATGATTCATCTGATCTTCTAAAAGCTGATATAAAACAGATGAATTACAATTACGGTCATCAAATGGCTAAGGCGGGATATGTCACTTATGCTATCGACTGGATAGGTTTTGGCGAACGCAATGACAGCCAGAAACCTAATGCAAAGAATAGCGATCATGGTCGAGATTGGTGTAATCTTTATTACCTCAACGCGACAATGCTTGGTATGACCTCACTTTCCATCAATGTAGCTCACGGCAAAGCAGCTACTGATTTTGTTTCGAGTCTGGATTATGTAGACGCTGAAAAGCTTGGAACAATGGGGCTTAGCGGCGGCGGAACAATGACTTTATGGATGAGCCTCTGTGATGAACGTTTCAAAGCTACAGAAGTAATATGTTATAGTCAACTTTGGGAAAACTTTGGGTTCAGGGATTACAACTATTGCGGCATGCAAGTTGCGCCAAAACTTTTCAAACTTGTTAATCTGCCGGAACTTCAAGGTCTCCTCGCTCCCCGTCCTTTACTTATAGATATTGGATCTTATGACGCTTGTTTCCAAGTTGATGGAGCAATGGAATGCTATAAAAGACTGAAAAAGATTTATAAGGCTGCGGATGTATCAAATAATCTTGAACTGGATCTATTTCCGACTGGACATGCTTGGGGCGGCAATAAGTCAGTAGATTTCTTCAATAAACATCTCAAATAAAACAAGTAATTTTATTGGAATAAAATATTATAGCATTTATATTCATGTTATAAATTATAATAAAACGGACATAAAATATGTGGATTAAAAAAGATATTTTTAACGAGAAGTACATGGGATTATTTTTTGTAATAATCAGTGTTGCCTTGTTTTTGGTATTCAAACTCTACATAGTCAAGCTTGCATATACTAAGATGCCTAATGGTGAATACAGCGAAGTTTATGAATTGGTCTCATCTTTTAAAAACTACGTTTACGCTATTATAGTTATTTTATTTATCGGAGGTGTAGTTTATTTAGTTAAGCCCTCGCAAAAGAAAAAAGCAAGTATTGATTCACCTGATAAAAAAATGGAAAAAGAATGAATACTTACAATGTAGTTTTAGTACACCCTGAAATCCCGCAAAACACCGGCAATATCGGACGTTTATGCGTATCCACCAATACTCGCTTACACTTGATTGAACCTTTGGGCTATTCGCTTGATGATAAATATATCAAACGTTCAGGGATGGACTACTGGAAATTTCTTGACATTACTATTTATAAGGATTGGGAAGAGTTTAAGGAAAAAAATCCTGAAGCCGAGATGTATTTTCTTTCTACTAAAACGACCAAAGTATTCTGGGACTGTCCCTACCCTGATAATTGTTTTTTAGTTTTCGGCAGAGAAAGTAGCGGTTTGCCTCCTGAATTCTATGATATATACAAAGACCGTTTGTATACCCTGCCGATGGATGGTAAGTTTCATCGTAGTTTGAATTTAGCTAACTCTGTAGCCGTCGCGCTCTTTGAAGGGCTCAGACGCAATCATAATTAAAGGAGCATAAACATTGGAAAGTATATTTAAAATAATTTTCTTTTTACTTGGCGGAATAATAGTCCTCGGTCTATTCATTTTGCTTTTGCCTGTGCTGTTACTGCTATATATATTTACACCAAAACGCTCAAGTCAAACATGGTTTAACACTTTCGCTCAACAAGCTGGTAAATACGGTTCGCGAAAAAAACAAGCTAAACCCGAGACTCCTTATTACAGTAATATTCCAGCTTCAGAAGATATTATCGATGTCAGTGCTGATGAAATAAACGACAAAAAATAAAAGGTCAACTATGAAAAATTATACTAAATTAAAACTTGGCGGTATTGCTTTACTTATTGTTCCAGCACTTATTCTAGCTGGAGAAATAGCACATCAATTATCAGAGATGAACCCTCCTTCCTGGGGACAATTAAAATTACGATGGGCTTTTATCGCTTTTTATGCCATGGCTGGCGGAATAGTCATGTTGATTTTTGCCCGTGGAATGAAAGAACTGCACCTCAAAGAAGAAGCAAGACAAAAACGCCACGAAGAAAGGAATAAAAGCACAGAATAAACTTGACTTACTAATTGAATTCTTATCTCTTTTGCTGTATGTTTATCTCTTGATATATAACAGTACTAAAAATAAGATGATTTTATGAAAAAAAATACACGACAGATTCCAGAATTACTTGCCCCTGCAGGGAACTTACTGGCTGGAATAACCGCATTCGAAGCTGGAGCTGACGCGGTATACGCGGGGCTGAGCAAATTTAACGCCCGTGAACGAAGCGAAAACTTTTCATTTAATGACATGTCTTGTCTGATTGCCTACGCGCATAAACATTCACGCAAAGTATATGTAACCTTGAATACTTTACTCAAAGAGCAAGAATTGCCGGAACTGGTTGAATTCCTTGCTGAACTCGGACGTATACGCCCTGATGCCGTAATAGTTCAGGATTTAGGGGTAATGCGTATAGCCAGAGAATATTTCCCACATCTTGAAATTCATGCCTCGACACAAATGGGGATTCACAATTCTGCAGGACTGCAGCTTGCTGAAAAAATGGGTATAAAACGTGTTATTCTCGAAAGACAGGTCACACTCGAAGAACTCAAAGTAATGCAGAAAGATTCACCGCTTGATCTTGAAGTTTTTGTCCATGGAGCTTTGTGCTGCTCTTTGTCTGGGCAATGTTTATTTTCTTCATGGCTGGGTGGCTGGAGCGGTAACCGTGGCAAATGCAAACAACCTTGCAGAAGACGTTTTTTTAGTTCAAAAGGCAATGGTTTTTTCTTTTCTACTCAAGATTTAAGCACTTTGGATCTCGTTCATAATTTCAAAGAATTAGGTGTAAAATCCTTGAAAATAGAAGGGCGTTTACGCAAACCTGATTATATTCGTAACGCTGTCGAAGCTTACCGCATGTTGCTTGATGCGGACAAAAAACCTGACCGTAAATTATTAGGCGAAGCTCGTAAAGTCCTCAGCGGTACTTTTGGACGCAGATGGTCACACGGTTTTTATTCAGAAGAATCCTTTAAGAATTTAGTAAGACACGATACACCGGGTGCGGCAGGACTACTCTGTGGACGTGTCGATGTCGCCGAAGATAAAGGTTTTGGTTTCAGAACCGCGCATCGTTTGTATCTGGGGGATAGACTTCGTGTCCAGCCAACAACTGGAGATGAAGGCCCTGCCCTGACTATAACCAGAATGTCTGTAGCCGGACGTCAAGGCATGAAAGCTACTAACGGACAGGAATGTTTTATTTTTTGTGACAAAGAAATCCCAATGAGCGGTTTGGTATATAAAATTGGTGAAAATTACGATGAAATGCAAGGCAAACTTGCTAATTTACCTGAGTTGCGTTCAGCTTTGGATCTGGAAATAATGGTTTCAGCCACTGAGATACAAGTGGCATTCCTTAATGCCGACTATCCAGTATGGAAACATTCCTTGTTAGCTCAACCAGCAAAAAATCACGCTTTGATTCCTGAAAGAGTTATTTCTGAATTCACAGCAACTCGTTCTGAAGAATTACGCGCGGGTAATGTACATGTAGATATTGATGGTGAATATTTTGTCCCTGCCAGTGAACTTAAAAATGTAAGACGAGAATTCTGGAACTGGGTTATGGCTAATATTAACATTGACAGTATATACAACAACAATATTAAGGCCTTGGGAAAATTCCAAAAAGATTATTCAAATATAAAGAAGACTATAGTCAAAGCCGCGGAGCTACCGGAAACTATTGTTATGGGTGTAAATACCAAACTTCCTGGCAAACGCACTGCTATCAAAGCTTATCCTATTTCTGAGATGAACCGCTTGACTGACGAAGTCATCTTGCCAGCATTTTGTCCTGAACAATTCCTAGAGAACTTACGCAAAATGATAAAAGACGCTTATGAACGAAAAATAAGACGCTTTAGAGTTACTGGTCTGTTCGCTTTGGATCTCCTTAAAGAATATACTGATATTCAAATTTTTACCGGATTCCCTCTGCCGGTATGTAATTCGATGGCCGTAAAAGAACTTGCCGATTTTGGCGTTGTTAAAACTCAGGGCTGGATTGAACTCGAACGTGATGCTTTAACCGACTTAATCGAGAAATCTGTGCTTCCGATAGAAATCTATCGCTACGGACGCCCTCCTCTGCTCGCTACTCGCGCTTATATCGCCACTCAAGGTGAAATAAAAGATGCCAGAAATAATCATTTCGAAGTCAGGGAAAACAAACGCACACATGTCGCTTACGTTTATCCAAAGAACGTTTTCTCAATACCACGCATACCGGAAACAGCGGATTATTATGATTTATCCAACGCAAACTGGAATGCCAGAGATATCGAAACTTTTAATTTCGACAATACTTTAATGTAAAAAGCTGGAATGTTAATTAGTTTTAACTAGAATTTGCTTATTTATTTTTACAATTTTTTCATTTAATAATTGTATTATATAATAAAAATATTCTATTAAATAATACTTTAAATAAAACAGCAAGGAGCCTCATAAAGTGCAGGATATATATAATAAACTAAAAGAACATAATCAAGAACACGTACTTAAATTTATTGATGAACTAAATCCTACTCAACACTGTGAGCTTTTGCAGCAGCTTAAACACATAGATTTTGATGAACTTGATGATTTGATAAAAGAATATGTATTGCAGGAACCAGAAATAAAAATCCCTGCTGACTTAGCTCCGGCTCCCTTCTTTCCACTCAAAGCTAAAGACGTGGAACAGGAAAAACTATATACGGAAGCTAAAGCTAAAGGTGTCGAATTACTTCAAGCAGGAAAAGTCGCGGCTTTGACTGTTGCCGGTGGACAAGGAACTCGTCTTGGTTTTGACGCGCCTAAAGGTACATATCCAATTACTCCAGTAAAAAATAAAAGCTTATTTCAGTATTTTGCCGAATCTCTTTTGCGCGCCGGAATAAAATACGGACACGATATCACCTGGTATATAATGACCAGCGGAATGAATAACGAAGCGACTCAAGAGTTTTTTGAAAAGAATAATTATTTTGGTTTGAACCAGGAAAATGTAATATTCTTTGTTCAAGGAACTATGCCAGCAGTTGATTACAATGGTAAACTGCTGCTTGCAGATAAAGCTTCTTTGGCACTAGCTCCCGATGGACACGGCGGAACTTTACTGGCTCTGCGTCGCTCAGGATGTTTAGACAGAATGAAACTTGATAAGGTTGAATATATATCTTACTTTCAGGTAGACAACCCACTGGTTCCAGTAGTTGATCCGCTCTTTATTGGCTTACACGCTCTGCAAAAATCTGATATGAGCGCTATTATGCTTGCAAAAACCAATGCGTTTGAAAAGCTCGGCAATTTCTGTATTAGTGACAATAAATTGATGATAATAGAATACAGTGACCTGCCTGACGAATTTGCAAAAATGAAAAATTCTGATGGCAGTTTAAGATTTATTGCCGGAAGCCCTGCCATACATATCTTAAGCTGTAAGTTTGTATCTGACTTGACCAAAACAGGAAGACTGGAACTGCCATGGCATCGTGCTGACAAAAAAATCAAATTTGTTAATGATGCAGGAAAATTAATTACACCAGAAGAAGCTAATGGTGTAAAACTTGAATCATTTATCTTTGACGCATTACAACTTGCCGGAAAAACCATGATTCTAGAAGCTGCGCGTGAAGAAGAATTCGCTCCAACTAAAAATAAAACCGGAGTTGATTCTGTCGAAAGCTGTCGCGAAATGTTGATTGAACGCGATGCGAAACGTCTGGAACGTGCCGGAGTAAAAGTTCCTCGTGACGCAAACGGCAAAGCTACGCTGATGATAGAAATTTCACCTTTGGCAATAATTGACGACGAAGATGCATGCAGTCATTGCCATGCTGAAAATATCACTAAAATCGATAACAACAAGGATAGTATCTATTTGACCTGATGAAAATTATTGAATTCAATATTAATGAAATCGTTTTAACTGAAGAAGCATGCTCCGCTTTAATCAAGAAAGCTTGCTTAAGGACTCCTGTTACGCCGCATCATGTTACTGGGATGTGTTCCAGTATAGATAAAGTCTTTGTTATCCTAGAGCCGTCCACCGAAAATATTTCTTTACCGGAATATCGTTTTGCTCCTCTGAGCTCTCTGGATGAAAAAGATGTTGGTCCAGAAATTTCCTCACGTTATTATGCTGGATTCTCGACGATTAGCTCCTTTATGGTAGATGATCAACTATGGGCATTATTCGCACTCAAAGAAACTGAAAACAACATATAAATCACATGCAAAATATACATATACCAGAGCAATTATTTGAGCAGTACCAAACTCCTGCTGAGAAATCTATTATGTATGCTTGTGGAATGTTAATCGTAGTTACCTTTATCCTGCTCTTCGGCTTAACAATGCTTTATTCGACCTCTTATGATCCGGCATTTTACGGAGTAGAATACTTCAAAAAACAATTACAATGGACTATAGTAGGTCTGTTTGCTGGAATTGCCGCTTTTGTCATCGGACACAAAAAACTATCAGACTGGAGTCTTGTTTTGATGATTATAGCGATATTTTTACTTGGGGTGGCAGATTTTTGTTTTCCCGCAATCAAAGGAGCTCACCGCTGGATAAAATTACGAGGCATTATTGGGATATCCGCAAACATGCAGCCCTCCGAATTGGCAAAAATAGCTTTTTCTCTTTATTTAGCAAAATTCTGCGCAGCAAATATGCGTTATATTAATGAGATTTTCAGGCTTAAATCGCTAGTCTTTCTTATGATGAGCGGCATTATGATTGGGCTGGTTCTTGCAGGAAAAGATTTGGGAACTACTTTACTCTTGGTATCAGTAATGGCTATTGTTCTTTTTGTTACCGGCTTGCGTTTGCGATGGCTGCTGCCACCTGCGCTAGTGTTTGGATCTTTTCTTTTCTGGTTTATAAAACATTTTGACCCTGAACGCTGGTCGCGTTTAACATCTTTTGTTAACCCTGAAGCCTGTCGCTCAGAAGCTGGATATCAATTATGGAATTCCCTGCTGGCTTTCGGTTCCGGCGGCTGGTTTGGAATAGGCTTTGGTGAAAGCCGCTTAAAAGCCAAATATCTTCCTGAGGCACATACTGATTTTATTTTATCAATCGTTGGTGAAGAACTTGGTCTAATAGCTTTGTCGCTGGTAATCATAGCTTACTTGGCTTTTGCTTGGTTTGCATTAAAAATAAGTTTAAATTCACGTACTAGACAAGGAACTTTACTGGGCTTAGCGCTTACGAGTGTAATTATCCTTCAGGCGATTATTAACATTGGTGTTGTCTGTGGAGCTTTTCCGACTAAGGGAATGCCCGCGCCATTCATTAGTTATGGCGGTAGTAATCTAGTGATGGTTTTGACAGCAGTTGGTTTATTGATGAGCATCGCCGCCGAAACAGCATCACGCGGTTTTCATAAAGAGTTGCTCCAATCCATCAAAAAAATATTTTTCTTTTGGGAAAAGAATAATTAGCAAATGGAGATCAAGTGAGAAAGATCACAAAATTAAAAAATCTAGCAATCACCTGTGGTGGTACTGGCGGGCATTTCTTCCCCGGCTTAACTATCGCACGTGAATTTTCTGGCGGTTATAACAAAGTTCTTATGATTCTTGGTGGTAAAAATATTGAAAGTCAGGCGGAAACAGCTGAAGGATTTTCTCTAAATGTTTCAAAGCTCAAGCCTATGCCAGCGCCAAGTGGAATATTTTCCTTTATACGTTTTATTTACGGAAGCATTTGGGGTACATTCGCTTCAATAAAAGCAATGCGCGAATTCAGACCGGACGCATTACTGGCAATGGGAAGTTTTGCCTCATTGCCGCCAGTTCTAGCGGCGAAGATATTAGGAATACCTATTTTTCTTCACGACGGCAATGCTAAAATCGGCAGAGCTAACCGTTATTTTAGTAATTGGGCGCGCCTAATGGGAATGGCTTATCCACCAATAAACGCCGCTAAAGTAAAATGTCCATACGAATGCATCGGCATGCCGATACGCCCAGAATTAGATTATCAACCAATAGAAAAAGCAAAAGCGATAGAAAAAATAAATAAACTTTTTGAGTTGGATTTTAAAGCTGATTTACCTACGCTTTTAATTTTTGGTGGTAGTCAAGGTGCTCAGATATTCAATGAGACCTTTCCTGAAATGATGCTAAATTCAGGTCGTACAGACTTTCAAGTACTACATTTGACTGGAGAAGGTAAATTTGAAGAGGTCAAAGCAGCATATAAAGATGCAAAATTTCCATATTTATGTTTACCAGGCACTTCCGGCATGCATTGGTTTTATCAGGCCGCTGACGCTGTTGTATGCCGTTCAGGTGGCAGTACGATAGCTGAACTTTGCATATTCGGTAAATTCGCGTTTCTTATCCCCTACCCCTTCGCGGCGGAAAGTCATCAGGATGACAATGCGTTTTTTATGGTCGGCACCGGAGCCGCGGAAATATTTGATAATAGCGAGTGCTCTCTCGAAAAAACAAATGAGCTTCTAAATCGCTGGCTGGCTGATCCAGCTGGTTTTATTGAGCGTGGCAAACAAGCTACAGAATATGCTAAACCTGATGCTGCTAAAGACATGCTCTGGTTAATTGAAAGAATGATATAAAAGGTGAAATTATGAAAAAAATACCATTTGGTTCGCGTAGCGGACTTGAAGTAAACCCAGTAAGTATGGGCGCTATGCGTTTCCCTGATGATGTAATTGAATCAGTTGACACCATTAGACATGCTATTGACAATGGATTGATCTATATTGATACTTGCAGATGTTACGGTGAATCTGAGTTCAAACTTGGAAAAGCCTTAAAAGATGGATATCGTGAAAAAGTTATCTTGTCAACAAAATCATCTCCATGGAATGGAAAAATTCAGGAAAGCGATGATGGTTCGGCGGATTCAATTCTAAGGAGAATTGAAGAATCTTTGGTCAGATTAGATGTTGATTATCTTGATTTTTATCAAGTCTGGAGCGTGTTCAACGAAGAAAATTGGAAAATGGCAACCCGTAAAGGCGGTATGGTTGATGGAATACGAAAAGCCAGAGATATGGGTTTAGTCAAACATATTGGAATGACATCCCATCAGAAGCCCGAGGATATAATTAAATATTTACCTGAGGCTGACTGGGTGGAATCCATACTCTTAACTTATAATCTGATGAATCAATCATACGCTCCAGTCCTCGCTAAAGCCCATGAACTTGGTATTGGAACTATTGTCATGAATCCATGCGGCGGTGGTAAATTTGCGGAAAATAGTGATGTTCTAATGAAAATCGCCGAGGAAGTCAATGCCGTCAGTGTAGCGGATTTAGCAATCCGTTATGTTAATTCCAACCCGAATATCGATACAATGATTTGTGGGGTCGCTAAAAGACAGGATGTAAACGATACTATAGCTTCTGTTGAACGTGAAAAATTCACAGCTGAGCAAACTGATTTTATAAGCGAATCGTTTGAAGCTCTATCAAAAGAAAAATTCTGTACTGCCTGCAATTACTGCATGCCCTGCCCCGCAGGTATAAATATCCCTAATCTCCTCAATTTAGTTTATGAAGACCGGGTATTGGGATTCTCAGAAAGTGCAAAAAAAAGATATAATGGCGATGCTGAAAAATGTACAGAATGTGGTCAATGCGAAACAAAATGCACTCAGCAAATAAAAATAATTGAGGAACTGAAAAACGCACACAAAAAATATAGTAAATAACAAATAAAAAGGGGGGAGAATATGAAAAAGATGTTTACAGTAGTTTTATTGGGAGTTGCCGCTACTCTATCGGCCCATAATCAAAACGCAAGAATAGCTGAATTGGAACGACGAGTTGCTAGGCTTGAAAAAGCTTCAAGTTTCAAACAAGGTAATGTAACTAGCACAAGCAAGGCAGACGATAAAGCAAATGTCACTCAACAAAGAGTAAAAGCCAGAAAAAGAATGATGGAGGATTATAGAAGATATTCTAAAAAACAACGAAGAGAGATAGAATCTTTATATAAATCACGAGGATATAAATATGGAAGCCCGGAAAAAACTAAAAATTTAAAACTAGTAACTTCAAAATATTCAAGATCAAATCGCGCCGGATGTGCCATGCTTTATTTGGGGCAATTCAGTGGGGAAGATGATAAACAGGAGTATTATTTAAAAAAAGCTATAAATAATTATAGTGATTGTTTTTACGGCAATGGTGTTCAAGTGGGAGCATATGCAAGATTTTGGCTGGCAAATATTTATAAAAAAACTGGTAGACAAGACAAGGCTCATGAATTATACAAAGAAATAAAAGCTAAATACCCTAATGCAATAGATCACAAAGGGAAAAGATTAGCTCCGCAAATAGACGCAATTATAAACTAAAATTGAGAAATTATGATTTGTAAAATTATTTCAGTTGACTGGGAAAGCGCTTTGCTTGCCTATAGTACAAAATCACTGAGTTTTGTCAAAGTAAAACTTCGCGACAATAAAGCTAATGTTCTTTTCTGGGAAAGCGTGGAGGCTAATAGTATCGGGAGAATTGAACTGAATGGTTTGTCTCCGGCATCCTTTTATTCAGGCGAAATAGAATTTTCTGGTGGAGTTGTTCCAATTGAATTTGAAACGTTGCCCGAGCCTCAAGGTGAAATGCTTGGTTCATACGCAATTGTTGCTGATCCGCATATTTCGTGCAAAACAGAAAATCGTAAAGGACGTTTTATGCTTGAGTCAGCAATGATTCTGCGTGATGTCGTGGGCTTGTGCAATTCCTTGAAACCTGACTGCGTGTTAATCCCCGGTGATATTACAAATGATGGTACAGAAAAAGAATATTCTGTGGCGGCTGATATACTTAAAGATTTAAAAATGCCCTACATTGCTACTCCAGGTAATCACGATTATCATCACGGCGAGTCCAGTATAAAATGCTGGGAAAAATATTTTGCTTCGGAATGTGGAGTTCATGACACTAAAAGCGGTAAAGTTATTACGCTTAACACCGCGACCAGCCATCTACTAGCCGAGGAAGTTCATTCACTATGTTCTCTTTTGGAAAAAGAATCTTCTGAACCCATGATAATAATTTCTCATTATCAATTATTTGATAATGAATATATTTGTCGCGGAGGAGCTAAAAAAGTAGTTAGCAATATTAATGAACAAGAACATTTACTAGAGCTGATTAAACAAAAGCCATCATTGGTATACGCCGGACATCAAAATATTTGTTCAGTTAAAGCTGTCGGTAAAAGTTTTCAAATTAACGCTCCACAACCTGTTCAGCATCCATGCGGATTTATTTATGTTTCACGATATGCGAACGGATTCTACCATAAATTCATTCCAATATCCAGCGAGATACTCAGGCAATGGTCAAGTATTTCTGGAGAGCAGGCGATGAATTTATATAATGAAGAGCAATGGGACAGTCTCTACCGCGAGGGCAAAGACCTTTCTCAAACAAACTTTCTTATTAAAATGTAAACAAGGACATCATTTATGATTAGTATTAGCACTACCGTTTTTGGCAAGGAAGATATTCCTGGAAATAAAGATCTTATTTCCGCTCTGGATATTATTCAGAAAAGTGGTTTTGAAATGATTGAAATATCTCGTCACCAAAAAAATATCCTAGACAGAGAAAGTCAAATCAGAGCTTCAGGTTTAAAAGTCTGGTCAATACATGGTCTGCTAGGCTCTCATGCGGCATCTGATTCTCCGGCTGAACGACAAGCAACTTTAGATCAAGAATTTAGACGCTTGGACGACACAGTCTGTTTTGCCCCCTGCCCTTATGTAGTGCATTACACCAATCGTGTGAATGATCCGCAAGCCGCTAAAAATTACCATAATACTATTGAGAGACTTTATGAACGCTCATCACAGTTAGGTTTCAACCTAGCTGTTGAAACAGCTCCTTATAAGCCACAAATAAACGAGCGTTACCCTGACAGTAAGGAAATTTCAGATTTTGTTCGTTCGTTTGGCATGAAGGATTTGAATATGACCATTGATATAAATCATTCGAATATACATGAAGATATTATTGATGTATGTAATAATTGCAATGCAATTATTGCCAATGTGCATATTTCAGACAATCACGGTGAATGGGAAGATCATCTTCCGCCCGGCGAAGGTATTATTGATTTTCCAGCAGTCAATGCCGCACTTATAAAAAACGGCTATACCGGACCATTCAATCTAGAATTTCACTTAGCAGATGCTCCAAGTGTCGACAAGCTCACTGAAATACGTCTACGTGTAGAAAAAATGTTAATCTAAAGTAAGTTTTTTATAAAGTCCAAAACATCCGCAAAAGCTTCTTTTTGCCGGCGTCTGGTTAAATCATAGAAGAAACCGTGTTCAGCGTTTTCATAAGTTTTCAATATACACTTTTGACCAAATGAACGAAGTTTTTCCGCCGCAAGTTCTGTATAGCGATTTGGAAACATGTGTTCATCTGAGGCATTCAGGAAAAACAATGGCTGGGTTTCAGCTGAAATGTATTCAATCGGTGCAAGTCTTTTATATACTTCAGGATGTTCTTCCCAGGAGACAGCTGCGACTTTCTGAAAGCAATCCCAGCTTGGTGGGAAAATATCTTCCCATGGTTCAAAAAGTACAGGTGTAGCCTGAAACATACTGCCAATTGGTCTGACCCATTCATTATTTAATGTCATACCGTTAAATTCCAAATCTTCACCACATTGTCCGGGAGAAGCCAGCGACATCAAAGCATTCAAGTGCGCTCCTGCGGAACTTCCGTAAGTAACTATTTTTAATGGACGTTTTTGTTCCTTTAGAAATGAGATAAAGTAATCATAAGCATGGCGTATGTCAGTTAACTTAGCAAAGCCGTCAATGCCTGAAAGTCTGTAATCAAATGAAGCACAAATAAAGCCTTTATCACAAAAGCCTTCCATTATTTTATGCATACCAGCACGAGCACCGCCGCCCCAGCCGCCGCCATGGACAAAAATCATTGAAATATCTTGACTAACATTTTCAGGGACGAATATGTCTAAAGCTCTATCTTTAATGATAGGTTTATCTAAATAAATAGTTTTATATTCAAAAATCATTACAAATCCTTTTTTGAAAAACTAATGTAGGTGTAATATCCAATAATTCAAACAGAAAACTTATTGTTTTCTGAACCATCTTATTTTCAAATATTAATATTAATAATGTTTGACAAAACAATACATTAAGGATATATTGTATACAATATACAATATATGAAAAAAGGAAATAAATAATGTCATTAGTAATAAAAGATTTTATTAAAGGGTTTTCAACTGAAAAACGAAGCAGAATATTGGCCTACGGTTCTTCCAATACAGAACGTTATCTTCCTGGGCTGCATTGGTTCGATTGCCTTGAATTGGCTATCAGACAAAAATACGGCAGAGTACATACTTGTATCAATACTGGCTTAAGTGGTGATACTTCTCGCGGATTACTAGAACGTTTTAAAGACGATGCTGCATTTTATGACCCAGACTTAGTGTTTATTACTATTGGTGGCAATGACTGTAATCCAGATAAAAATCTTAATATTATCGAATTTCGATCAAACCTCATAGCGCTTTCTCGTAGCTTTACCGCACTTAACTGTAAAGTTATATTTCAAACTTATTATTCGCCTGATCCAGATGACTGTGAGCATGAACGCATAAATAATTTCTATGAATATACGGATGTAGTACGAGAAATTGCTGAAGAAACAGATTCTATGCTTATAGATCACCTGTTTCGCTGGGAAAGACTTAGAATTAATTATAATGATATTTATAAAAATTTAATGCGGGATGGTTTTCACGTCAAACCAAACGGCAATAAAGTAATAGGTGTGGATATTGCCCGGCATTTTGGAGTTGACTTACGCGAATCTGAGTTTGATGGCTGGGAAGAAGCTCTAGAGGTACAAGAAATCATGGATGAATTAGAGAAAAATTGTTAATGAATGAAAAAATAGAACATCTTTCATTGGCAGAACAAGTATATCACAGACTGCTTGAGCAAATTATTAAGGGCAAACTGCAAGAAGGCGCAAAGCTCTCTGAGGAAAGCGTCTGTCGCGACCTCGGAGTTAGCCGCACTCCAGCTCGCGAAGCTCTAATGATGCTTGACCGAGACAGACTTATAGACCGCATACCTCGACGTGGGTGTTTTGTTCGGAAATTCGATCACAATGAAATTGCCGAATTATTTGAATGCCGGAGTATGCTGGAATGCCTGATGTTGGAACAAGGTTTTGATAATATTCAGGAAAAAGAATTGTTAGTATTAAAAACTAAACTTGAAAGCTCAAACAATAAGAAAAACTCATTAGCTGTAGATGAAAAACTGCATGATTTGATTATTAAGTTATGCCCTAATCATCATCTGCAAGAGATAGTTCAGCAAATAATAAGACGTATACAACCTTTACGCGCCTGGCGAACTTTTAGTTCCACTAATATTAATAATATTAACAATGAACGCCTTGGCATAATTAATGCATTATTGGCTCGCGACAAGAAAAAAGCTGTCAAATTATTGGGGCAGCATATACGAATTAAAATTAAAAATGACAAAGAAGATTAAATAATGAATTTTAAAAAACTGTTTCTTCCAGTCGGGCTCGTACTGGCAATTATCTGTGCATTAACTATCTATCAAGCTGGAATATGGATGAAAGAAAACAACTTTATTCCATTTTTTGTTATTGCAATATTTCTAGTAAGCGGCTGGCAGTTCAATGTTAAAGAAGCTAAACTTAACCATAAATTTATATACACAATGCTTCTGGCTATTGTGATTTCTCTATTTGGCGCTCCTTTTCTTGGAATCGGAGCAGTAGAAATATTTGATTTTGGAGCATTAACAGCTACGGGGCTTATTGTTATGTGCTGTGTACCGGTAACGCTGTCATCTGCGACTGTGATTACAGAAATGGCGCATGGTAACGCCGTATGGTCGCTACTTATAACAGTTGTAATGAATCTTGTTGGAATATTTACTATCCCTCTGATGTTGACATTTTCTTTGGAAGAAGCTGAAGGAGTTGAGATCTCTGCCTGGAAACTTCTTTATAAACTATTAATTCTGGTACTTTTGCCTTTTATTGTCGGGCTGATAGCAAAGAAAGTAATGAAATATAAATCAAAAGCTTTTGTCGCTTTTATACCTTCAACATGTGTTATACTTACAGTTTACGCAGCATCAGCTGCATCTCGAAAACTGCTTTACGAAAGTACTCTGCATGAGATTTTACTATTGACTGCGGTGGCATTCTTGATTCATATCATCCTAATGCTTGTCGCATGGCTGGGTGGGAAAATTCTCAAACTCGAAGCACCAGAGCTAAAAGCTTTGGTCTTCGTATCTTCACAAAAGACTCTTCCGGTATCAATAAGTGTCCTTGCTGTGTTATGTGATAATCCTGGCATGGCAATAATCCCCTGCCTGATTTTTCACTTCACTCAACTATTTGTCGATTCAGTTTTGGCATCACATTTAGCGCCTAAGCTTAAGCAAGGCGGTCAGTAGCAATATGCCAATCGCGTAAATCTTCATAAACTTTCACATCGACCATATCACCAGCAGTATCCAATAACTGAGCACATTCAGGACTGAGATCGACTAGATGCAGTGTTTTGCCTAAACGCGTATAACGTTCAGCTAAGGCATTGATCGCTTCAATTCCAGAGTGGTCATGCACACGAGAGTAATGAAAGTCAATAATTACATCATCCGGGTCATCAGCTGGAACAAATAATTCTGAAAAATTACGAGCTGAACCAAAAAATAACTGACCTCGTAAATGATATACTTTTGAACCTTTTTGATCCGTTTCTGAATGAATTTCGATTTGACTGCCTTTTTTCCATGCAAAAACCAGAGCGGAAACAATCACGCCTACCAATACGGCTATGGCTAAATCAGCAAACACAGTAATCATCGAAACGAGGATGATGATAAATGCGTCGGCACGTGGAATTTTTTTCATAATGCGTAAACTTGACCATTCAAATGTAGCTATAACTACGATGAACATCACACCAACCAAAGCGGCTACAGGAATTATTTGAATTAAACTAGAACCAAATACTACAAAACATATCAAAGCAAGAGCTGCGGTGATTCCAGAAAGACGGCCACGGCCACCGGATTTTATATTAATCATACTTTGACCAATCATAGCGCAACCACCCATGGCTCCAAAAACTCCACAAAGCATATTAGCGGTCCCCTGCCCTAGACATTCTCTATTTCCCTGACCACGAGTCTCAGTCAATTCATCAACTAGAGTTAAAGTCAACAATGATTCAATCAAGCCCACAGATGCAGCAAGTACCGAATATGGGAGAATTATTTTCAAGGTTTCCAGTGAAAAATCCACTGCCGGTAAATGGAATGTTGGCAATCCTGCTTTAAGACTGCTAATGTTTGGATCCAGAATTTTTACAAAATCCATTACAGTTCGGCAATGGTAAATATTAGCAGATGACAAAGCTACTGCGATTAGAGTTACCGTAATAATAGCTACCAGCGAAGCAGGAACAGCTTTGGTTAGCTTGGGGAGGAAAAAGCAAATCGCCATAGTTAAAGTAACCAAACCGAGCATTATCCATAAATCCAAACCACCCATCCATGTAGCATTAGGACCAGCTCCATTTTTGAATTGTCCTAATTGAGCCATGAAGATAACAATAGCCAAACCGTTTACAAATCCCAACATAACCGGATGTGGAATCAGGCGCACGAATTTACCTAATTTACAAATCCCAACCAACAATTGCAAAAAGCCCATTAGCAATACCGCCGCAAAGAGATATTCAACTCCATGAGCACTAACCAAAGAGGCTAAGACTACAGCAATAGCTCCAGTAGCCCCTGAAATCATTCCCGGTCGTCCACCAATAATGGAAGTAACTAATCCCACAATAAAGGCGGCATAAAGTCCGGTTACCGGTGAAATATTGCAAACAAAAGCAAAGGCTATTGCCTCCGGCACTAAAGCCAAAGCAACCGTTAACCCAGATAATAGATCATTTTTTACAGCATCGAAATTAAACTTTTTAACATTACTCATTAATTCTATACAACTCCATTAATAAAAAAAGAAGCATCCCTGAAAAATTTCAGGAAAGCTTCCATTAAAATTCACATTTATATTTAGAGGAAAATCCTCGTTTTAGATATTCAAACAAGCGTTAACAATAGCATCTCGCGATAGATTTTCCAGTACTAACAGAAAAAAATCAAGGAATTAGCTCACTTTCGTAATTTGTAAACGATGCATTTTCTGTGTCCAAGTTTGCCTTTGGCTACTTCTAGAAGACGTTCTTTTACTTCCGGTTTGATAGCGTCAGCCTTATTGGATTTACAAATTATTAAAGTCCCAGGTGTTAAATTTAACAATTTTTCATTTTCATGCATTTCAACAAAATTTGGAATATAGTATTTTTTGCGTTTAAGATTGATAAGATATTTTAAAGTTTCACCATCTTTATCAATTCCACAGAAAGTCAACTTAGTACCCGCTGGTCGCAAATCTTCTATTTTTTTAACTAATTTATATGACGACTCACTATAAGTCTCAATTGGCTCGATCAACATTATTTTTACAACAAAAAAGGTCATTGCAGTCAAAGCGACTATAAACATCACCTTGTCTACATCTTTTATTTTGCGAGTTCCGCCAATCATCGCGAATCCTAAAACAAGAAACATTACAGCAGGTAAAAACATAGGGATTGGAATCTCGATTTTTAAAACCTTTAAAGTTATAGCTCCGGCAATTACTATACCCAGAATAACAAAAGGTCCTATTTTACAAATTTTTAGAAAAACATCCCGTACTTTTTGAAATATCTTTAATTTATCAGGATTCTCAAATATAAACGCCGCCAGTAAAGCTGCCGCAGGTATAGCTGACACAATATAACGTAAGTGTTTAGTGCCGGGAATACTCATTCCTAAAACAATAATAAAAAACCAGGCAGTAAGCCCCTGACGCAAGGCATGATAGCTGCCAACTGGAGCTTTGGCAAAATATTTTTTACGTTCAATCCATGCATAAGTTCCCATCACCAGAAAAGCCATCGGATAAGTCAGAGAATAAGAACCCATCGCATTTGTGAAGTAGAACCAAATAGGTTTGCCACTGCCCATTCGACTGCCGATTTGTGCATCCCTCCAGCCTACTACGAGTTCCTTGCCACCCTGATTGTAGATTGTCATAATAGCCAACATCAAACAGCATGCCAGTACTAAAGTGCCCAAAACTCCACCAGCAATCGCTGTTTTCCATTGCAGGTGAGAAAAATAATAAACACAAACCACACTGATTGGGATTACTGCTCCAATAGGTCCACGCACTGCAAATCCCACAATAAATAATAATGGCAGAAGGAATAAGCGCATCGCTTTTTTATCAAGCTCGGATGTATACATAAGATAAAAAGAACATATTGCAGTGAACGCGACAAACATATCTGGAGACGGAGCTCGTGCAATACATAAAAATTCATAACTTACCGCTAGTAAAATAACCGCGAACAAACCAAATTTATTGGACTTGCGCGCACCTATAAGGTAAGTTAAACTCATAATTCCACCAGCAGCTAGAGCACTGGGCAAAGTTGCGGTCAGCATATTTATCCCGCCCAAAAATGACATCACATACATTAAATAAGTAGGGATAGAAAAATAATCACAATATGCTTCTCCATACAAGGTGGGAAAAACACCAATACTTCCGCCTTCCGCCATTTCATGTATAAATAATCCAAAGCGGCAATTTATTTTAACAAACTCCGTTGCATGCAAGCCTGCCAGAAATAAAGCCACACTAGCCAAAAATATATAAATTGCAGTTGTCCGTCTACTCATAACACATATTCCTTTTTATTTCCTAATTTGTCCGGTTCCATATACTATGTATTTGTAACTGGTCAATTCTACTAATCCCATTGGTCCGCGCGCATGTAATTTATCGGTACTAATACCGATTTCTGCTCCCATTCCAAATTCAAACCCATCAGTGAAACGAGTTGAAGCGTTGTGATAAACCGTTGATGAATCAACTCCACGAAGGAAATTTTCCGCATTTTTTGGGTTGTCTGTAATTATCGCGTCACTATGATGTGAACCATAATGATTTATATGCTTAATCGCCGCATCCAGATCAGGAACTATTTTTACAGAAAAGATCAAATCAATATATTCAGTATAAAAATCATCCTCACTGGCAAATTTAGCAGTCGAAACTAATTTACAAAAAGCTTCATCGCCGCGTAACTCAACATTATTTTTATTCATGCTCTCTACAAAAGGCGGGATGAATTTTTCAGCTATATCCTCACTAATTAGCAAAGTTTCAAGCGCATTGCAAACTCCGGGACGCTGACACTTACCGTTTTCTGTAATTTCTACAGCCATATCAATATCAGCATCAACATCAACATAAAGATGACATACACCTTTGTAATGTTTGATTACTGGAATAGTGGATTGTTCAACTACCGCGCGAATCAGACCTTCACCACCGCGTGGAATAATCAAGTCAATGTATTGATCCATTTGTACCATTGTTCCCACCGCACGACGATCAGTAATCGGAATCAACTGTACCGCTCCATCTGGCAGACCGGCAATAACTCCAGCACGATTAAGACAATGAGCCAAAACTAAATTAGAATTAATAGCCTCAGAACCACCACGGAGAATAACCGCATTACCAGCTTTTAAGCAAAGCCCGGCAGCATCAACAGTTACATTCGGACGAGATTCGAAAATTATACCAATAACTCCGATTGGAACTGAAACTTTATCAATTTTAATGCCATTAGGACGAACTATCGAAGAAAGTTTTTTGCCGACCGGGTCATCAAGCAATGCAACTGTGCGTAAACCTTCAGCCATGGCTTCAATACGTGTGTCAGTCAATTCGAGACGATCAAGCATGGCATTTGAAAGCCCTTTGGCTTTGCCCGCCTTTAAGTCTTTTTTATTAGCGGTTTTGATTTCTTTAACAGAATCTTCAATTGCGTCAGCCATTTCCAAAAGGCATTTATTTTTGTCTTCTGGACTCAAAAGCGCAAGAGTTCGCGAAGCGCTTAAAGCTTTTTCACCTATTTGATGCATAATATTTTTAATTTCTTCAATAGTAATTTCTTTAGACATAAGTTACTCCTATAGATTGAAAAACTTTTTTGGTCCGTCATAAGACATCTCAATTGCAAGTTTAATTAATAATTCGAGCGGAGCCTGTTCCATTTCAGCCATTTCTCCCAAGACGTCAGACAGTACACGACGGAACATTTCAAAACGCGAACCGTATGATAAGAGTTTGCGTGAATCAGAAACCATTCCGGCGAAGCTGTACAGAACGTCGACAGAACCGATATATTCCAATTGACGGCGCATGCCGATAGGATTATCGCAAAGCCACCATGCTGAACCTAAGCGAACCTTTTCACCAAAAGCACGGGATAAAGTTGTCAGCATTGCCTGATGAGTTGGATCAAGGCAGTATAAAATAACTTTTAATCTATCTTCAAATTTATTTAAAAACCCCTTTAAAGGCGTCAAGTGATCTTGATAATAATTACAAATATCACCACCTGTATCCGGTCCAAGATTATCGAACAGATAGTCACGAACATCACGAACCGCACCCATGTGAATCTGGAATACCCAGTCTTTTTTCGCATTCATTTCAGCAGCCTTGCCAAAGATATAACTCATAAAAGTCTCAACTTCGCAATCGCTTAGATTTTCTTTTTTCATAGCTTTACAAAATACAGCATCAGCTTCAGCCGGATCAGCATCGCCACTAAACGGCACTTCGACACCATGGTCACTGGCTACACAGCCAAAATCAGCGAAATAATCGTGAGAAATCTGTAAAGCCTTTATCAGATCATGAACAGAGTCCAGTTTTATTTCAAAACGCTCCGCGACTTGATCCATGTATTCCCGCCAGCCGGGATTTGCTATTTTCATAGCTTTATCCGGGCGCCAGGTCGGACGAATAAGTTTGCTTCCAACAGTATTTTCAATTGCACAATGATGTTCCAGTGAATCAATTGGATCATCAGTTGAACACATTGTTTCAACTCCGATCTCTTCGAGTAGCTGTAAAGGTCTTTTATTATTTTGTGCTAGTACAGCATTGGCTTTTTCCCAGATTTCTTCGCCAGTTTCTGGACTAATCAAAGTATCGATACCCAAATAGCGCTGCAAGTCAAGATGAACCCATTCATAAACAGGGTTAGCAACAAGTTCAGGAAAAACAGAAGCCAGCTTCAACCATTTTTCTTTTGGAGTTTTATCACCTGTAAGATATTCTTCCGACACACCGCGTTTACGCAAAACTTCCCATACATAATGGTCAGTAGCAGCAAACAACTGCCATACGTCAGAATAATTGTCATTTAGAGCAACTTCTTCAACATTAGCGTGATTATGCGGATCAATGATCGGCAAATCCTTTATCGCGTCATAAATCTTTAAACCAGCTTCGTTTCTTATTAAATAACTATCACCTAAAAATTTCATACTACATAATCCTTTTTATTAATTTTATTTTTTTTCAATTACCTGTCCGCCTCCGCGCACATATCCCTGTAAGTCAAGCAAAACCTGTTTGAAACCGATTTTGCGTAATTTTTTTACTATTAATTCTGCATTTTCTGCTGCTGAAACATAATCATCAACTTGCAATTCGAGTTTAGCGCCGTCTTCCAAACAACGCACCCGGCAGCCTTGATAACCTAATTGACGTAAAAATTCTTCGCCTTCATCTACCATTCGTAAACGTTCGGAATTCAGTTCCATTCCGTATGGTAAGCGTGAAGCCAGACATGCTGACGCTGGAGTATTCCAGTTCGGCAGATCCCAGCGGTCGGCTAAAATTCTAATTTCAGCTTTATTTAATCCTGCCTCTAATAAAGGATGTCTTACGCCTTTTTCGTTAGCGGCTTTCATGCCGGGTCGGTAATCTCCGAGGTCGTCACAATTTGTGCCGTCCAAAACGTATTCCAGACCATGCTTTTTGCTTTGTTCGAAAACTACTTCCATAATAGCTTTTTTGCAGTAATAACAACGTTCTATGTCATTACGGGCAACATCTTTGTTCGCAAGCGGATCGACTTTGATAATTTCCAGGGGAAAGTTATTTTTCTCTATCCATTCATTCACAAAAGCAGTTTCCACTCTTGGAATAAGTTCTGATGAAACATGTATCAACAGAAATTTGTCTTTACTTAAGGCTTTACTGGCGGCCATAGATAGAAATGTGCTGTCAGTTCCGCCTGAAAAACAAATCGCGACACTGCCCAATTCTTGCAGAATAGTCATTAATTTTTCTAATTTTTGTTCAAGCATATTAAACTCTATTTTAAATGTTCCAGGTATTCTTCTTCTAGAATATCAGCCATTTTATGCCAGTTAAACTTTTCAGCAACCATTTTTTTGCCGTTCTCGCCCATCTTTTCAGCTAATCCGGGAGTGCTTAATATATGTATCGCATTGGCTATCACAGTTTTTACATCCTCAGCGTTTGCGCAGTATCCAGTCTCGCCGTCAATAACAACTTCTGGCGTTCCGTCCAGTTTGAATCCGAGTGCTGGTTTACCAGAGGCCAGAGCCTGAACAACACAACGTGGCAGACCTTCACGCAAAGACAAGTGAGCTAATATATCCATCAAAGCTATATAGCGGTAAACTTCATTAGGGGGAACTAAACCAGCAAAGTGGAAACGATCAGTCAATCCCATTTTTTCAATTTTTTCATTCATCCATTGGCGCATTGAACCATCACCGACTATCAAAAAATGTACATCAGGACAAACATCAGCGACCGCATGAGCCGCAGGTAAAAAGTATTCATAGCCTTTCATAGGAAATAATCTTGAGACTGCTCCAATAACTCTTGCGCCTTCCGGTATTCCAAGTTTTTTCCTCAATTCCGGTTCCGGTTTTGAGTTTAAGAAATCATCGATTTCCATTCCACTGTAAACAACTTTGTATTTTTCTCTCGGCGCGACTTTTGCTTTAACACATTGGTCGATCATTGCCTGCGCAACCGCGTAAATCTTATGACAGCGTTTTGCCGCCCAGCGTTCAGCTGTTATGTATAAGAAGTTTTTCCATGCTTTTTCGTATGCGTGAAATGCCTGTCCGTGAACGGTATGAGTAACGAATGGCACTTTAGCTTTCCATGCCGCTGCTCTTCCTACAATTCCAGCCTTAGAACTATGAGTATGGACAACATCAAATTTGCGATCTTTAAATAGTTTTTTAAGTTCCTTGTAAGCGGAATAATCTTTAAAGGGATTAAGTTCACGTACAAGATCAGGGACTTCTATGATTTCAAAGTCAGGAAAATCACTATTTTTAAGTAATTCACCTTCAGGCCCAGGGGAAGGTCCAGTTACTAATACTACTTCATGACCTTTTTGAATGTGTCCGACTATTGTAAAAAGAGTATTTTCCTGAGCTCCACCAACAATCATTCGGGTAATTATATGACATATTTTCATTTTTTTATCAGTCAAATCTATAGTCCCTCATTTCAAGAATCGAACTATTCTGTAATTCACATCTAATCCGATGATCCTTATTGAAAATAAGTTCGACAATTTTACGTCCATTATTATTAGTAAAAATATCAGCCTTAATATGCAGGATATTCGACTGATATTCAATGTTTAAAGCTTGATTTTTTTCAATAATTTTTATTTTGCCTGAATCATATTCAAACATATCTTTATTTGAAGCTAGAGTCCTGCCTGTTTTGAAGCTTGCCCCTTGTTCAAATAATGCCTTCATTGCTTTATTCAAAAACAAACCTCGGCGGCCGGGTTTTAATTGAATCGCTTCCCGGACTTTAAAGCGTTGCATTAAGACAGTAGCACCGCCACAAAAAGTTTTTCGATTTCCGCTAAAAATCACTGTGTCTATTTCTCTTACTCCGCTTTGTCCCAAACGCATAGCGATACAGCGTGCAGCCTCGTAAGATGGCACATTGATAACAGTAGCGCTCTTTGTAGATGGTTCGATAATAATAAATGCTGTTTCCTGACTTCCTCCACCATGTAGTATTGTTAATGAAGGAGTCGTAAAACTGCTTGAAATATGCCAAAAAACAATCATGCCCCCTACCCCGAAGAGCCCAAGAATAATTCCAGCACGTTTACGAGCCATAAACAAAACTAATAATGCCGCGTAAAATATTAACAAACCGTAAAATGTTGGAGTAGCGGCATGAGTAGATTCGAAGAAATCAAGTGATATTCCGGCAATAAAATCAATTGTTCCAGTTACACTTTCCACCAGCCACGCTGTCAAGGGCAGGAAAAAGCCAAAAACACTTAGAAGTATTTTTATAAATATAAGATTAAATAACAGCAGTACAAAAGGGATCAGCAATAAATTAGCAATAATAGAGAATGGGAAATATATGCCTTGATAATACAGACAAATACCGCTGCTTGCCAGCCAGGCAACCACACAAGCAAGTAATGCTAATAAAAATTTACGCCGCCACTTTTCTTTCCAATAACGTAAAAAACCAATATGTTTAGCTGGAATCCATGAGAACAACTCTCTGAATAAATGCTCCCACTCTCGACTGTTGCGCGATGAAATAATCAGGAACCCCACGACCGTAAATGAAAATTGAAAGCCCATATCATTGATGTAAAAAGGATTTTTCAGCAGTAAAGCGGCGGCGGTCAGAAACACTATATTCAAAGCCGGAATATATAAAAGTGAAGCCCGGCACACACACCAGATAGAAATCATCAGCCACGCTCGTAATGCCGGCGGATGCATTCCTGTTGAAAGCACATATAAGAACAGTAAACCGGGAACCAGTAAATGCCGGGTTCGGAATGGAATCCAACGAAAAATCAGAAATAAGATAAGAGCCAGTATTCCAATATGCAAACCGCTTACTGTGAAAATATGAATTGTGCCGCTTTTGATATAATTAGCCTTATTTGCGTAATCCAATCCTTGTCGACAGCCGAATAAAAGGGTTGCCAGTAAATCACGATAATTATTATTTTTGATTCCATTTGTTACGTTCTTCAATAAAAAATTACGAAATCCTAATACTGGACGATATAATCCCGGTTCCTGTGATTCTATTTTTAAGAATTGTTTGCAATAGAAAATCTGGGAAATATTACGAGATTTTAAGTAATCAGTAAAATGTTTAGTTCCAGGATTGACTAATATTTGACTTGTAGATTTTGTCCCGTTAATAGAAACAATATTTTTTTGAAGTAGAAAATGTTTTTCAGGATAACGAAAACTTCCTTTCAGTTTGATAATATCGCCATAATCAAGTAATGGAGCATTGTCTGGCAGGCGAACAGCCGCGCGTCCATAGCTTTCATGCCATTTTGTATCACCATTTAAGCTGATTTTTATGATTTCAACTGTCATTAAAGAAGGATTAGACAGCCATGAAATATCTTTGCCGCAACATGAAGTATCAATAACTTTTGCTATTATTTCAGCACTACGATCTCGATTTCCCAACAAAGACACATAAGAAGAAGTTTTTATTTCCTGATGGATACTCAAACTTAATAAACCAGCAAAGATTGCAAAAAAGAGAATTAAAAATTGCTTGCGAGATAATAAAAAGACACCAATAATCACAATCGGCGCAATAGATAAGAAAACTTTCCACCAGACTAAATCAGGAAATAAAACTTGCGGCAGAATAGCATTGATGATCCCGAGCAGGATCAACAGAGCTGGCATTTTAGACACCACCCTTCCTGAACGCAGTTCAAACAAGGCGTTTTTTAAAGAATTAACAATTCTACTATAGATATTCACCGCGCCTTAAGGAAAACGTGGGCGACGGACTCTGCCTACTGTCATCGGTCTGCATGGCGGTGGAGTTGCAATAACTTGAATTCCTTTGCCATAGCTTCTTTTCCAGAAAAATACATACATAGTTCCATCGAAATTAGATTTAACGAGAGGGGTTCCCATAAGAAACTCAAGCTCTTCATCAGTAGCGTTCGGGAGTTTTTCCAGAGCATATTCACGCATCATCTTGATTGATGCTTTTGGATCCTGCATACGCTTGAAATCTTCCTGCATTTGTTTGAACACTTCGTTTGCTTGGATTCTTCTAGGTTGTTTCTTGGAAGCACATCCACTTAAACACATAGTTGCGACAAGCATTAAGGCGATTCCTGAAAAGCTTAATAATTTCATATTATTACCCTCTATTTTATGTTGACACTAAATTCGTCTGAATTAGATCGCAGTTCAGGAGCATATACTCCTGTTGCGATTGTCGGCAAAGCGATAAACTTACCCGGTGTTACCGCACGCATGCGGTATGACATACTGTGTTTGCCGCGTGCTAAACTGCGAATATAAAAACGCACCAAAGTATCACGCATTTCCACAAATGCACCTAAATTGTTCTGAGTATAACCACTCAAAACTCTTATCGGTTCAAAGCCTGCCGGTTTGCCGTCATTAATAATAATATACTCGTAATCGTTTTTAGATTCAATAGTAAATTCAATTTCTATCAAATCCCCGCTCA
>Ga0307988_1000240_pt1 | contig 41936 bp, 32 predicted proteins | sample EllFjometagen183_FD_203166 | JGI IMG/M metagenome (GOLD analysis project Ga0307988, IMG submission 203166) | Marine microbial communities from Ellis Fjord, Antarctic Ocean - #183 | ecosystem: Environmental > Aquatic > Marine > Unclassified | place: Southern Ocean | collected 2014-10-08 | reverse complement strand
ATAGTATTATAGAACATCTTCACGATACCACATTTAAAGGAGAACCTGGAGCTAAGGTTATCGATATCGATGTCTATATAAATAAGGGGAAATTATCAGAGAAAAAAGGACACGACAAAGCGTTTTCGCAAATCTTAAAATATGCAGACCATCAGGAAAAGTATTTCAAAGAGATAATTAGCGTATATGACGAGCTTAAAAAGAATCCTAATACTAAATTTACTGATAGGATGCTTAGTATAGTTAAACGTTGTTTAGTGTTATGCCCAAAACATGATAGGAACATTAAGAACAAACAACTTCTTAATAAAAAAGATCCCATAGAATTAGCTCAGATAACCATCACATATGCTTTTACTAGAAAAGTAGGAAAAGGTTGGAAGATCTCCGGCAAGTCGGGCGACAAAGGATGTATCCAAGCTGTTTGGAAAAAAGAGAATATGCCAGTTGATAGCGATGGAGTAGTGGCAGATTTAATAAGCTGCCCTTTAACTATGCCTTCAAGACTCAATCCATCTCAGGATTATGAATCTTTCTATAATAGAGCTGGTGTAAATGCTACTAGAACAATTAGAGATAAGATGAGGAGTGGAGAGTTTACTATAACAACAGCGTATGATTACGCATTGGGATTCTTCCACGACGTTAGACCTACATATGCTAGGTTCTTAAAAGACACTTTAAATTCTAAAAAACTTAGGGATGCTTTCGTTAATGGAATATTGGATGATGGAATCTATATAGTAAGTCCTCCATTCAGTGACGAGATATCTGAACATAATATTCTACCTCTCTCTGAAAAATACGACGTTGTCCCCAAAGAGATATCGTACATTAAAGTAAATAAAAATTCTACAGAGAAAATAATATTTAAACAACCTGGGATAATTGGATCAAAATATATCTACTTGTTGTATAAAGTTCCACGTCCGCAACTTTCAGTTGTGGAGGCTGCGTATGTGTCTCATTTAGGTATCCCAATAAGACCGGCTAATAAAACAATAAGGAATCAAAATCTACAAAGTCCAACTCCTCTTAAATTAGGAGAAGGAGAAACTAGCATGTTGATGCAGTCTTTAGATCCTGAGGACGTGATGCGTTTTAGAAGCGTGAATTCCGGTAGTCTGGTAGGGTTTAGAAAATTAGTTGAAGAATTAATAACTGCTGATAAACCAACGTGTATTGAAAAGTTAGATATAAGTACTAAGGAGTTAATGGATAGTAATATAAGTAATCAAATAGTTAAACATATCCTAGCCATTGGCGTCGGAGTAACCGAAAGGAGTAAGGATGAAGAGATTTAAAGTTTTAGAAGATTATACTATCAAGAAGTGGATGACTTTCGATAAGGAGATGTCGGTAATTTTCCAATTCGAAGATGGGGAAGTCGAATGTACCGTAAAGGATGTTGTTTTTAATAAAATTCTTTGGATCCCTCTAAAGCAAATGAAAATAACTCCTTCGAAAAAAGATTTCTTTTTCGTTGGAAACGCTCACGAAAGTATGTTAAACGAATGTTGGACAATCGTCATTAAGAACCTACTAAAAGACAATCCAGATTTCGATCCGGAATTCTTTCTTATGGGGTGCATCGATGGGGTAACAGCATTCAATAGATTTGCAAGTAAGTATACTAGAGCGTACGCATCCACTTTAGATTTAGTTGGTTTACTTAAAATGAAACAAGATCCTAAAATCAAAAAGATATGTAATACAAAATTAGATATAGGTCAAGGCTTTCCTATAGCAGAACAGATACATGATAAGTTAGGGAGAGATTTTATAAAGCTAATAACAACGACTGGAGCAATTGATAATAATATGTTGTTGGACTTCACTAGAACCGATACTATTAACTTAAGCCAATTAAAACAATTCTTTATAGCGTACGGGCCTAGAGCTGATATCGACGATAAAATGATTTCACACATTATTGAAGAATCAGCTCTGAGCGGAATTAAAGATTTCAAAGATTTCTACGTAGAAGGATTTTCAGTTAAGAAATCCTCCCATAGCTCTCAAGGAACGATAAGCGACGCTCAGTATTTCAATAGGAGATTGAAATTGGCTTGCTTAGGAGTACAGAAGATCTATAAAGGATCGTGTGGGAATAAACAATTATTAAGAACCGTAATAATTGCTAAATATAAGAAATACTATCTAGATAAAGTTATCTACGATAAAGGAAAAAGAATAGTCTTAACTAAAGAGACTATAGAAAACTATTTAGATAAACCTATCGATATGGTATCTCCACTTCTATGTAGAAAGGTTGATGGGGTCTGCGAGCAATGTGTTGGTAGAGGAAGTGATGATTTTAGTAAATGGAATCCTAAGAAAATCCATATTGGAATCTATGCAGCTGCTCTTCTAGCAGCAAGCGCATCTCAATTAGTACTAAGTGCAAAACATCTTATCAAAACAATTTCCTTAGTTTTAAAGATAGCTAAATCTTTTAGTAGAATAGCTTATGTTAAAAACGATATGATATTTTTAAGTATTAATAAGGAGACATTGGATTCATTGCATTTAAGGGTACGTTTGGATGAGATTACTTCATTAAATGACATTAACACCAGTGTGGTGTATCCTGAAGCTTTTAGCGCTATTAAAAAGATTGAGTTTTTAAGTCCGGAGGGGACTAAGAAAGTAGATCTAGTGGAGCATGAGGATTTCGTGCTATATCTTTCTGAAGACTTTTTGAAATTTATGAAAAAGCATTTGAAAAAGATAGTAACCCATAGGACCTTTATCGACATACCGTTAGCCGGATGGAATATTGAAAATCCTTTACTTTGTAATGTAGCATTTAATAATGATATGAGGCGTTTCAATAAAAGAGTTAGAAGATTCCTAGATAACGACTTGTGTAGATTCACATCTTTACATCACGGATTAACTAAATTCTTAGATATCTTTTATGATAAATCTGGATTAGAAGTTCCATATATAGAAATAGTATTAAAGGCATTCATATCGGATCAGCATATTAAAGATGGCGAGATGATAATCGAAGATCAAGATAACATGGTCTTTAGAAATATTTATAGAAATATAGATGCTGGTCCTATCTCTAGCAAACTCTCATTTGAAGGTATGGTGAGATATTTTCAAGAAATAGAAACTTATACTGAATTCAAATCGGAAGGTTGGTACGATAGATTATATAACCTTTAATAAATAAGGGAAATAAAATGGTTGATGCTAAAAGAACGATTAAGGGAATAGCAGCAAAAAAAGCTAATATTAAAAGATTAGGGATTGTAATTAAAACTAAAGTAGAAGAGACCGCTTTTAATTGTCCATTTGACCTAGTACAAATGGATACCGGAGACCTGGAGATCTATATTGCGAAAGCTAAGTCTGATATCTGTAGAGAGTTAGAAAGAGCTGGGGAGTTTTCGAAAACTGAAATAGGAGAATATTTAGAAAAGGAAGGTGTAGAATTATTATTGCGATGATTTGAGAAGAGAGAGAGTGTTATAAAAGATCATTAAGATACGGTATAAGAAAAAGAAGATGATAACCCACCTGGATAAATCACTAAAAGATTTAACCATAAAGGATAAATAATGTTAAAGGAGAAACAAATAGGTTCTAAAGAGGGACATCTCCTCTTTAGAGATATCAAAAACGTCTTACAGGATCTGGGATTAAAACATCATCAAATCCTGATGGGAGGAAGTCTACTACGGGGAAAAGAAACCATAGGCGATTTGGATATAGGACTATTATCTGATAAGATAAATAAAGAGTTCTATGATAAATTCATTAGAGCTTACGAGCTATCGTCCATAAACGGAGAAGACTTGGTAGTAAAAAGAAAAGGGGATAGCGTTTGCTCTATTCTCCTTAAGGGCGGATTCTTAATAGAATTTAAGAAAGGTATACCTAAAGCTAAAGGTGCTTTTATGCTCCATCTTACTGGTCCCGCTAAATTCAATACAGCTTTACGTAGTTATGCAAAGCTTAAGAATTATAAGCTAAGTGAAAAAGGACTTTTTGATGATGAGAATAATTACGTTTGTGGTAAAACGGAACGGGAGATTTTCAATGAATTAGATCTTGATTTTGTAGCCCAATCGGATAGGGATACGTTCAAAGTTCCAGCCTATAAATTTGAAGGTAAAATCATTTGGAAGTCTTTAGCTACATTGATTCCAAAAGAATGGATGAAGTTCACAACTAAGAGAGAATATAATATACTACTAGAATTCATGGTTCCTAGTAGATGCCCAACGACAGGTGTGAAGCTTAAAGATGACTATTATTGGAATCCTGACACCAGGCAAAATAGTTATAGTAGAAGAGCCAAGTATAGAAAAAATATTAAAATCTATACTCTAATTAAAAAACTTAGAATAAAAGGAGAATCGTTATGGGTTTAAAAGCTAAAAATACTTTAACGCAGCGGAAATGTAAAACTTTCAATACTAAGAAATGCCAATCTTTTTTCAAAAGGGAAAATGCAATAAAATGTAAAAGAGGCAGGTTGGGAGAAGGATACTGTCACCATTTAATATAACAAGGGAGGACTAGAATGATAATGTCCGTCAGGATAGGAACAGTGGCTTTTATAGTACAAGCGCCTAGAGGCTCTTCTAGTTACAGTTACTGTTCTGGTTTTTGTAGAAAACGATTGGTCGATTTTATATTCGATCCGTTAAATAAAACGTGGATGGTGGATGGGGCTTTTAGTTGGTACGATCCACTAAATGAGAACTGGTCTATGCCGATAGAGTATATAAATGATTTTATAGAGTATTTGAGGATACAAGCTCCATCTATCAATATACGTAAAGTGCTTATACCTGAATATAAAACTAGAGACATCGAAATATCTCTTAACGAAGGAATAGTTCCTAGAGATAATCAAAAAGAAGCTTTAGAATACTTATGTGATGATAGGTATAATAGAAAAGGTTTATCGTTGATAATGGGGATGGGTAAAACATTCTCAGCTATCTATAGTATATCGCATTTTAAAAAAGCTTCTATAATAATAATCTCTGGGTTATTAGACCAGTGGATTAATGAAATATTAAAATGTACAAACTTAAAACGGGAGGATATTTATCTTTTAAAGTTAACTAAAAGTATCCATACCCTACTAGAGAGTAAGTTGCAGCCAAAAATAATTGTAGCATCTCTAGAGACAGTTAGAGAGTATATTAAAAAGACAGCACTTAATGAGTGCTTAATGCCTTTTGAAGATATCTTAATAAAGTATGGGATTGGAGTTAAAATATTCGATGAAGTACATCTTAAATTTTTAACAACAACCCAGATAGATTTAAGATGCCCGAACGTTCCGCAGAACTTTTATCTTAGTGGGACTTTTAAAAGAAATAACCCATCGACCAATAAGATTTTTAAAAAAATATATCCCAAAATGATAATTTTTAAGAAAGGTCGTGTGAGAAAACATATTAATACTTCCGTATATGCGTTCTGGGTGTATGTTCCAGATAAAACCATATCGACCAAGTACGGATATAACCATTGCCGATTTGAAAAGTATCTGATGAAGAACGTTACTAAATTTAAAAGGTTTTATAATACTGTTTTAATTCCGATTATAGAGGATCATTTTATTAATCTTAAAAATAAAAACGAGAAGTGTCTTATCTATTTTAGCACTATCGATTTTAAGAAAAAGATTCTTCCTTTATTGCAGGAATTATACCCTAACCTTAAAGTTATAATGTTCACCAGTAAGGATGTTGATGCGAAGTTATTAGACGCTGATATAGTTTTAAGTAATTTTGCAAAATTAGGAACTGGCAAAGATGTTCCTAAGGTTAGAACGGTTATCAATACGATATCAACTAAAAACGATATTATAATAGAACAGGTTATGGAAAGGGCTAGACCTATTCCAGATGTCGATGCTGAATTTGTTACAGTGTTTAATGCCAATTCTAATGTCTGCGTTAATCACTATAAAGGTATCAGAGACATGTTAAAAACAAAATCTAATAAGTACGCCGAAATTAAAATATGCTAAAAATAAACAAAGGAAAATAAAATGAGTGATTGTAAATGTAAACACGTTGTAGAAGCCGATGGTACCGTAATGGATAAAGAGGTTTCTACAAAGGAAAAGAATCTAGAAGAGTATATAAACCGTTTATCTCGGGATCGTGCTGCTAGACTTTTAAAAGGACGTGCAAAATATTCAGCTCAGTGTCGCACTACGGATATTTTAAAAGAAACTTCAACCGTAGCTAAACATATATTAAAAGAACAAGCTGATGAGAAATGTAAACTTGAAGCTTTAAAAGTAAAAGCTAATAAAGAAATTAAAAAAGCTTTTATAACTAAGGCTTTGGAGGCTTCTGAAAAAATAAAAGAAAGCATAGAGGTGGGTATATCATTTCTACAGAAAAAATTAGAAGAAGTCACAAAAGAACGGGCATATCTGATTGAAAATGATATTATTCCTCCGGAAACTTTCCTTACTGATAAAGAAATGGACTCCATCATTTCTTCAGTTTATGAAGAAAGTAAATAAATTCATTAAAGAGACTGGGAGAATTCTCCCAGTCTCTCTTTTATTTTTTTTTAAAAACATATTATATATATAAAAAAGAAAGGTATTTCACTATGATTTATGGCTTCGTTGTAGACAAATCGATGTATAAAAGAAATGACGATTTATTCCAAGACAGTTCTCAAGATCAGAACTGTGGGTATTTCTCGGAACGAGCTTATAACTATTACAGTAAGCCCTCATTATTCCTAGACCCAAGACCCAACCGTATGACAATTTTAACAAAACCTGTCAGCGAACCGATGACTTTAAATTTTGATGAAGTTCAGATAACTAATCAGAGTGTGAGTAAGATGTCGGATACTAATTTAAAACAATTCTTTAATATAATTGAGTACGCTTACTTATCTCAAAATAAAACATCAGCGCAGTTAGATAGCTACATGACAGCTAATCTAAATAACGACTTTACAATATATACATCCAAGAGTCTTACCGTTTCGTCGGGTACTCTTTTAAGTATCTATTCTAACGGGGTTACTACTCCGAATATAACGGTCGTCAATACTCTAAGTTTTACAATCAATGCTGCTCTGGATAAAAGCAATCCAGCAGTCATCGATTCTGTTGAAGTAACTATCTATTTGAATCAAAAAGATTTTTTAGCTAACTATCCAATCTCCACTATCACTTCCGTTATTCACTGTATGAATCCTGAGGAATATTTATCTTTAAACTATGCGAGTATTTTAGACGCTCTTTTAACCAGCGGAACTTACATGTACTCTGAGATACAGTTGATGATGAAGAATGCTGAGAATAGTTCACTGACTACTTTCTCAACTGCGTTTGTTCCAGGCGGTGGAACTCCAGCATCTATTGAATTTGGGATTCTATATAAAGGGGCAATCCCTAATGTCGTTGCGATTAAGGATGCTATAATCGCCGATTTAAATAAAAGAGCTATAGCCACCGAAGCCCAATGGAAAATTATATTTCCAAACTTATGGGTAAAAGGTATTTTTTTAATAGTCCCTATGTGGAATAGTACTTATACGATCAATCCTAAATTAATAATATATAAAGGTATTCAAAGCATCCAGAAAATAATGTCTGCGATGGCTACTATATATCCAGCATTCCCCAGCGGGTATATCGCGAATAATACTGAAGTTACTAGAGCAGTTTGCTCACAGATGGACTTAGCTGTTATTTTTAATTATACTGATAATCCCGCCCCTACTGCTCTTAGTAGTATATTCCCCACATATCAAGTATTGAGTGCTACGGATCAGGGCTTCAAAAATCTATCACCTAAAGCTCAAGCATTTAGTATAACTCTTAATGCTGCTCTTAGTCAAGCATTAGGTGCGGTTAATAAACTTAGTTTTAGCACCGTAGTTTATGGAGGTCATACTTACTTGGTATTCTCATCTAACGGATTAGATTTTTATATTCTAGTCAAAAAAGATTTCCCAGCTTAACGGAGGGTTAAATGAATCTAGAACTAAATAACACTTTCAAGTTTACATTCATAGATAAGTTTGAAAAATTAAATAATATCTATACCGCTATAAGCATTCAATCCTTTTACGATATAAACTTACAAGGGATTGATCTTTTTCCATTTTTCTATGAAAAAGCAGGATTGACCCAATCAGATTGGGATACTGATAAGAAAACTTATAGCCAAGTCCCATTCGCAAAGCTATACCAGGCAGATCAAGTATCCAATATTATTTATATTCCATTACCTGATAATATAGAAGCTGCTACTAGTATTTTAAAATACTATCCTGATAGTAGTATAAGTGAATACTCTAATCTAATGTTAACTATTGACTTAGGTGCTACTAATGATACTGATCTAGCTAAATCTGTAATTTTAGGAGTAGCTGAAATAATAGCATACACTCAAGGGATTTCAGTAGCCCCTAGACTGATGGTGTATAGTAAAAGCTATTTAACGGCTGCCGAATACGCTGCTGTGGAAACAGCAAGAGAAGCAGTGAAACGCAATACTACAAGTTACTATAGCAAATGTCAAGAACTGGAACGTCAGCTAATAACTTACGGGGATAAGATAGTGGCGCTAGAACTTCTAGTTTCCAATCTTACCAATCAGAAAAATAGTGAAGAATATCCAAATCCAGAATTTGAATCTCTTTCCGAGAAAAAATCTTTCTGGACTCGCAAAGGGAATAACCTATGAAAAAAGATACAAGTTTAGAAATCCCTCCAGAAATGAGGGAGCCAAAAAACATCTCCAAATTCCTTACCCAGTACGCTAATTTGCAGTCTTTACCTACCCCAAAAGATGTCGCTAAGATAGTCGTATTACCCATTGATTTAAACGCATCTTTGATTACAAATTATATTATTAATGAAGCTCATAATATAGATGTTCCTTCATACGCTCAGGTAATCCAACCGGATGGGGGATCGTTCTATAATACTAATTTAGTATTGACTGTAGATTCAACTAAAGAAATTTTAGTTGAGGGAACTGATTATATTCTAGTAGGGATGAACTATGGAAAAACTAAGTTAACTAAATCTGTCTACGGAGTTTACGATTTCATTTTTGTAACCGCTTCTATCGTCGGACAAGTCAATGTGACTTATAGAGCATTTGGTGGACAGGTAACTCGATTAAATATAAGCGATATAAAAGACCTACTTATTGAGATTTTAACTAATATAACATCTGGTAATTTTTTAAGGTGTGATACTATCAGCATGTGTCCAGCTATTATAACAATGCAAGCTGAAATTGACGCTTTCGCTAAATCACTTACCAATATTATGAATATTGTTAAAAACACTACATTAGTAGAATCCCAACTATCTGGGAGTGTATGGATTACTAATAAGGGAGCTATAGGAGCAGTCGATGTGGTCTTACCAGTATGTAAAGCTGGGACCGACTGTAACTTCGTTGTAGAAGAATTACAATATTTAAGAGTGACAGCCCCAACAGGTCAAGTCTTCTCGTTCGAAGGAGTTAGTAGTAACGATGGTGGATATATTAGAACTAATAATCTAGGAACATCTTGGGCTATTTTATACACCGGAACATCGTGGCTCATCCACAGTATTAACGGACCATTATTATGTGACGAATAGGGGATATGAAATGACTAAGGAAATTAAAATAAAAGAAGAGATTAAAGAGAACGCGCTCCTCGAAATTTTTAAAAGTTTTAAATCATGGTTATTACTTGGAGCTTTTGGTGTGATTTTAACTCTAGTCATACATGGGAGTATTTCGATAACGGGTCTTTATAATAAAGATACCATTTACGATCGTAAATCTAAAACCATAGCTGCTATTTTGCAAAACCCAGAAAAAATGAGTGATAATAGACTACTTAAAAAAATATCGGCGGTGATTTTATCTAATAAAAAAATGATGATAGAAAATTCGACACTCACCAATAAAGAACTGTTAGCTAAAATAACATCTCTAATAGATCGCCGTACTGGAGTATTTAATAGCGGTGAAGGTATTTCAAAAATGTACGGTAAAGATAGGTATGGGATTTATAGAGTCCATTCGGTTTTAATAGACACCTTCGATCTCAATAGCCAAGTAACTTATCCTAAACCGACCAACGATATTGAAAGAGGAATTGTTGAGATAGAGAGAATTCTTTTAGACTTACCTATTATTGTGAAAGGATCTACTTACTCGATTTTAACTCCTTTACTGCAGACAATATATAAAAATTGGGTTAATGGTTTCGTGGCAGAATATAGTCGATTGCATAAATCCGGCGAGCTTAGAAGAACAAAGGAGTTAGCCGAAGCTGAAAGAAAAAGTAAAAAGCTAAAAGCCGAAATTGAAAAAAACTCAAATATATTAAGGTGACATTATGCCTGTTTTTAATAATAAGAAAGTTGAAAAAAGTAACAGTCCAGGATACTGGGATACGACGGTATCGTATGTGTTGCATGCCAAAGTACTTAGTATCGCTAACGGATTAGTATATGAATCCATTATAGGATCGAATAAAGGGAATCCCCTATCCAACGATGATGCGTGGGAAATAGATAATAGTTCAGGCGGTATTTCGTTATGGAACCCTAAACGAAAATACACGACTCCGGTATCTTATGTTATAGGTCCAGGGGGTGGATTATACCAAGCTTTAAAAAACAATACAAACGTATCTCCATCCATAAGCCCTCTAACCTGGAAGAGACATTTCCGTTTTGGTGGAAAAAACTCACTAATAAAAGAGTTCGTTAAATCAGATATAGATAGCACCACTCATGTATATACAGTCGCCCACGCGTTAAACACTACTGATATTATATGGGCTATGAAGGATCCTAATCAGCTAGCTTGCTATCCAGATATTAAAATAGTTAATAGTTCTACAGTGACTATAGATTTTTCTAATATCTATACAACGATGCTTAGTGGAACTTATAATCTATTATTATGTGGTAATATAGATATAGATACTACTGAGCCTATGGCTGATGGCGGGATACTTAGTGTTAATACTCTAACTGGGGATACTCAAAGGAACGTTAATATAGATCTAGATAGCATAATGGGACAGAAGCCTAGCGCTACCTATACCGTATTGACAGCAGTAGCTATAACGGCGTTGCAGAACTCTATTAGTAAAAATACTAACAAGGTTGGTATCTCTATAGCGCAAGCTGCTCAGATTATAACTAATAGTGAAAAAAAAGGAGGAGGTCTTACTCCAGCTCAGTCCGAGGCTATCGTTCTCAATACGTCGAAAACTGGAATCTCCGCTGGGCAAGCTGCTTCTATAGCGACTAATATTCTTAAAGTCGGATTAACTCCAACTCAAGCACACGCTATAACTTTAAATACTTCTAAAGGTGGTGTTAGCCCAACTCAGATAGCGGCTATATTAGCAAATACTTCTAAAGTAGGTATTACTCCAGCTCAGATATCTGCGGTTACTGCGAATACTCTTAAAATAGGGGTTACTGCTACCAATCTTATAACTCTTAAAAATGTAATAACGAGTCCTACCGCTTTAACTGCTGGAATGATACCATCGATTGATAGTGCCAGAGTAATTAAAAATGGATATTCCGTAGGATCACTTAAGGGAAATATAGCAATTCTAGGTACCGATAACATGTTCGCTGATGAAGTTATCCCTCAACGCTATAGAGCCACCGCTCAAATTTTTAAGAGTAATGTTAATTGGTATAATCTGTGGAATGTTACACCGATAGTTTACGTTCATGACCTTGCCGTGGTAGAAGTTGCTGGTCAAGACCTTGCTTATTTCATGTGTATTAAATCTTATCCGACTACTACTAAATTAACTATTGTAAATTATTTGACATATTGGCAAGAATATAAACTATCACTGGGGGTAGTAACGGCTAATGGATATACATCGCATACTATTAGTATTAAAACTGGTGATATAAGTGAAGCTAAAGGTTTAGGTACAATTACCAATCTTTGGTTTACAGACGCTAGAGTGACAGCTAACTTGGCTGTTAAAGCTAACACTGCTAAAGTTGGAATAACACCTAAACAGGCAGCAGCTATAGGAGCTAATACAGCTAAGGTTGTAATAACTAATTTGCAATCTGCTGAGATAAACTCACTCGGTCTAAATGTTACTAAGAATATTGCAACATTATCAACTCTTAGTAAAGCTATTTCTTTAAATACTGATAAAGTCAGTATAACTCCAACTCAAACAAACGCTATAGTGGCTAATACTAAAAAGGTTGGTATAACTCCAACTCAAGTAGCTAAAATAAATACCAATACTTCAGGTGGATTTAAAGTAGGAGACTATAGGATAACGGCTAGCGCTTCTGATACCGTAAGACCCACAGATCTACCTTGTAGTTTAGGCTCACTAGAGTTAGATGCTAAAACCTATCCCGAACTTGCTAAAACTTATAATGTAACTGAAGGAACATTCCTAACAGCTTTACCCGGTGGACATTTTATAAGGAATGTTGGTGGGAATGCTGGGGCTTTGAATGCAAGTCAGGGGGATATGTTCAAAAGTCATACGCACACGTGGGGACGTTTTCAGGGTGGGTATAAAGGTGGAGGTAATTCTGCCAATATACCCAGGACTGGAGGCAGTACAGGAGCAAGTGGAGGAATCGAAACCCGCCCAGTCAACACAACACTCAACTTCTTCCAAGTAGCTTCTACTACATTTAATATAGATGCTCATAACGAATGGAAAGATGAAGAACCTTTTGAAGTTTATAGTTATTTAGAAACTGGGTTATTAGGACATAGTATTAAATCTTCAATAAACCTTATCGAATCGACAGTTGATAAAAAAGTTTACTGGCATGAAAAAGCTAAGAATTGTACTATTAAAACTCCACTATCATCACTTCCAGATTTTAAAGTAGAAAATACAAAATACTCCGACTGTTTTAAAAATGACGAATGGTCTAGAGTAGAAAATAATATTGGAATGGCTGTCTACTCAACAGAAACAGGACTACCTACATATATTGATTATCTTGGTCCAATTAAATCTGGATTTACTACGATAGCTCCTCCAGCTAATTCTATATATTATACTTTTTCTAACACTCAATGGGTGTTGAATCCTTCAGCTAAGTCTAACTTAATCGTAGCTTTAACCTCTCAAATTGAAGCTAAAGCTTTAGATAGTATTGAAGAACAAATATGGGCAAGTTTATCTAGTGAGACTACCGAAGTAGATTTCACTGCAAACTCAAATAAAATACGTTTTACAACTTTAACAAAAGCAAAAACTAAAATCAATTCGTTATCAGCTAAGAACATTAAAGAACTTATAGTTATGCTGGTGTAGTAAAATAATAATGGGGGAAGTCTTAAAATGATTTTTAATAATAAAAAAGTTAAAAGTAAAAATAGTCCAGGTTTTTGGACCGCTACGTTGTCTTACGATAAAGACGCAGAAGTTGTCGATGAGAGTACTGGTATTAAATATTCTTCTAAGATTTCTTCCAATTTAAACCACCCCCTCTCAGACGAAAGCGCTTGGGTAATCTCTTCAGCTCCTGGAGTCATATCTCTATGGAGCCCATTAAAACCCTACCTAACTCCTATTTCATATGTTATAGGACCGGATGGTGGACTGTATCAAGCTATAGAGAGTAATATAAATACGATGCCGGTAGGGAAACCGTTAATATGGAAACGGCACCATAGCTTCGGCGGAAGAAACTCACTAATAAAAGAGTTCATTAAATCAGATATAGATAAAACAACCTTTTTATTCACTTTGGAGCATGATCTAAACACTACTGATATTATATGGGCACTTAAAGATCCTAATCAATTAGCTTGCTATCCGGATATTAAAATAGTTAATAAATCTACAGTCACTATAGATTTTTCTAATATCTATACAACTATGTTAGGTGGAACTTATAATCTATTACTATGCGGTAATGTAGATATAGATACTACTGAGCCTATGGCTGATGGTGGGATACTTAGTGTTAATACTCTAACTGGCGGACCGCAGCGTAATGTTAATATAGATCTAGATAGCATAATGGGTCAGAAAACCAGTTCTAAATATGTAATGCTGACTACTGGTGCTTTATCATTATTGAATGGTTCAATAACTCTCAACGCTACTAATATTTCTAAAAACGATCTAGATATCGCTACTCTTAAAACTAATTATCATAATATCACCTTAGAAGTAACTACCAACCAAACCAATATAGCTACGAACGTTAGCCATATCAATAATCATTATAAAGAACTAGAAGCTCAAGAATTAATAATACAAGCTAACGTAGCTGGTATAAAAACTAATACTTCTGATATCACTACTAACGATACTCATATCGCTGATAATGAAAAGGATATTACTCTTAATCAAACCGATATAGGAAATAATACTGGTAAGATTAGCACGATAAAAACAGCTTCAACAACCAACACAACACATATTGGCTGGAGTGCCGATCCAAAAGATTATACCGGTCTATATAGTATTTCAACAGATAACCATAACGATATTATTATTATCCAAAAAGGCATTATTGAAAACACTTCGGCTATTTCAACTAATAAAGTTAATATAGCTACGAACGTCATACATATCAATAATCATTATAAAGAGCTAGAAGCTCAAGAATTAATAATACAAGCTAACGTAGCTGGTATAAAAACTAATACTTCTGATATCACTACTAACGATACTCATATTTTAAATAACGAGAAAGACATAACATCTAATCAAACAGATATAGGAAAGAATACTGGTAAGATTAGCACCGCGTCTACGAATATTACTACAAACACTACGCATATTGGTTATAATATAGATTCCGCTAAATACGTTGGATTATATTTGATAACATCCACTAATACTAAAAATATAATAGGCATTCAAAGCGGGATATCTACTAATACCTCTAATATTACAATTAATACTACAGATATAGGCACCAACGTAACCCATATCAATAATCATTATAAAGAACTAGAAGCTCAAGAAGTAATAATACAAACCAATAAAACTAATATAGCTAATAATGTTTTAGATATCGCAGCTAATTCTACTTCATTAAAAGATGTAATAAAAGCATCTCCATCTTTAACAGTTGGAATAATACCTAAGGCTTCCGAAAACGGGTATATAGAAGACGGATATCAAGTAGGGTTACTCGATGGGGATCTGGTTGTTCTTGGATCAGATAATATGTTCAATGATACGGTGATACCTCAGAGATATAGGGCTAAAGCACAAATATTTAAGGTAGCCGCTAATTGGTATAACTTATGGACAGTTAGTCCAAAAGTATATGCTCATGATATCGCAATAGTAGATGCTGCAGGTGAGATGGATTATTACATGTGTTATGTAGGGTATGATCCAACTGTAACTAAACTAACACCAACTACGTTTCTTAACTACTGGCAAGCCTACACAATGTCAATAGGTATTGTGACTGTTAATGGAGTTACTGGGCACACGATTACTTTATTCACTGGTGACATTAATGAAGGAAAAGGAATAGGCCCTGACGTTAATCTTTGGTTCACGGATGACAGAGTAACTAATTCGGTAAGTGTGGTAGCGAACACAGCCTTATCAAAATCTAATAAGGCGAGACTTGATATCGACGAGCCTAAACTTACATCAGTTATAGCAGTAGCTAATAACAATAAAACTAGTATAGGAAAGAATACAGCTAATATATCAGGACAAATCGCTAAAGTAACTGCTAATACTAAAGGTGTTGCTACGAATGTTGCTGGGATAGCTTCTAATAAATTATTAATAAAAGACAATGCAAATTCTATAGAGACTAATAGTAGTCACATATCCGATAATGAAAAAGATATAACTGCTACTAATCTAGTAGTTGCTTCTAATACTGCTAAAGGTAAAAGTAACTATACTCTTGTTCAAACCAACGTTACTCATATTGGTTACAATGTTGAAGCTGCAAAATACACTGGACTTTATCTTATAACATCAACCAACGCTGCATCTATAGCTACCGTTACAGCAATAGCTAATAACAACAAAACTTTAGTTGGTAAAAATACCACCAATATAGCTGGAAATCTTATTAAAATAAATAGCAATACTGGGGAGGTTATTAAAAATACAGCAGGAGTAGCTTCTAATAAATTAAATGTTACCAAAGCTCAAACTGACATAGTTACTAACACTGCTCATATTGCTGACAGTGAAAAAGATATAACGGCTTCCAATATAGTTATAGCTGCTAATACAGCTAAAGGTAAAAATAACGCTACAGCTATAAGTACGAACACTACTCATATAGGGTATAATGTAGAAGCTTCTAAATATACAGGACTGTACCTTAAAACAGATATTAACGCTAAAGCAATATCTTCAGCAACAGCCACTGCTAATAATAATAAAACTATCATAGGTAAAAACACTACTAATATAGCTGGCAATAAAAAATTAATTGAAGAAAATACTGCTAGTTTATTATTGAAAGCTGATACTTCTTACGTGAATGACACGTTCATTACTAAAGCGTCTGAACAGGCTGATGTAACAAAAAATGCTCAGGTTCAAGCTAATAAGAGTGGTGTTGCTAGTAATAAAGCTGGGATTGCTGGTAAGTCAGGTAGCGTGAAAACGACCTCCCCTATCATCAATGCAGGAACTGCTACAGCGCCCATTATTGGAATCGTCAGTCCAGCCGCAATAGATATTACTGGCAATGCGGCAACAGCTACCAAGCTACAAACAGCTCGCACAATATCTTTAAGTGGAGGTATAACTGGATCTGCTTCTTTTACTGGAGATACCCCATGCGCTATTGTGAATTCTGGTGGAAAACCAGGACCGAAAGGGGAGACGGGACCAAGAGGATATCCAGGGGGGAAAGGTCAGGCAGGAACGCGAGGGGGACAAGGAATGTCGGGGACCCCAGGTGCCGACGGAGATAGGGGAGAGACGGGACCAAGAGGATCACAAGGATCTAGGGGGTATCAAGGCGGGAGTGCCGACTGCGCTAGTGAGACGGTGGTGCCGCCAGGAGCCGTAGATAAAGCAGTGGCGGCCACAGGTAACGCCGCAACAGCTACCAAGTTAAAAGTAGCCCAAAAAATCTCTTTAAGTGGTGTAAATGGTTCCGCGCTTTTTGATGGAGAGACCCCCTGTAATATTATAACTACAGGGGGTCCCACGGGACCCGACGGCGATCAAGGAGAACCCGGAGCTAAGGGAGGGGATGGTGCTCGTGGACCTACGGGATACACCGGTTATAAGGGATCGGCAGGGATGAGTGGGTATAGGGGATTAGAAGGAGCACCTGGAGCAACTGGGGGTCAAGGTCAGGCGGGTCCAACAGCATACTGTGAGGCTTATTTACCAGAACTAACAGACGATGAAAGAACAGAAGCCGAGTTATCGAGTAATTTATTAATAACAATATCGGGAGTCGTGTCTGGTTCAACTACTTTTGATGGTGCTGTAAATGTCGATATTGTAGTAAAAGGAAATGGGGACGGACCCCAAGGAGCTACTGGCGATCAAGGAAAACACGGTGCTCGTGGAGATGCTGGTGCTCGTGGAGATAGGGGAGAGACGGGACCTCGTGGTGAAAAAGGACCTACCGGCGCAACTGGGAGTCGAGGGAGAATTGGGACCAAGGGTTCCACTGGTAATCAGGGGCAGTGTATTAGAACTACTTTATTTATAGACCCATCTATTGAATTTCCTTTTGTCCTTGTAATGCATGTTACAAAAGAGCCCAACTCTATAAACCGTAGTATTAAAGCCGCCAAAACGGGGGTTGTGAGTGCTTGTAAATGCGATAGTGGGGAATAACGATAAGTGTGGATGTGGGTTAGATCGATAGTGAAAGGAAACATCATAATATTAAATTTCTTAAATATACTTTAAAGGAGAATGTTCTATGGCACAGATGAATACAGTCAATGGTATCAGTCCATTGGAGATACCAAAAAACACAAAAGGTATTTTTAATACTAGATCAGTAACCGTGACTCAATCGACGACTGGGATGCTCTTAGGACATCCTATCTATAACACAGGATCGGGGTATGGTACTGGCAATAACACGGTAGCAGCATCTTCTAATATTGTAGGACTCGTTTCTAAGATATTGGGGTCTACTTCTTTCGAGTTTGTTGAAAGCGGAAATCTAACAATGAGTGGACTAACTCCAGGAGCTCCGTATTATTTAGGAGTTAATGAAATAGTCACACCGATGCCCACTAGCGGTTTAATAGTTTTTATGGGAGTAGCAGTGAGTACTACTCAATTAATATTGAATATAGTTCCTCAGAGTGACGTCGTAAGCGCATCTCTATTACCAGTAGGATCTATAGTTTACAGTATTCGTACTACAGCTAATCCTCCTAAGAATTGCTTACCACTTAACGGAGCAACTATAAACGGATTCTCATACGGACAATTATGGAAGTTCGTAAACGAGAAAGGGTTAATAGGTACTGATGTAGGGTCTTTTAAAATAGTGAGTGCTACTAAAAAAACCTTACAACTACCTAATGTTAATAATGTACATATACTACCCAATCAAGCGTTAGATATACTCAGACCTAATAAAAAAATATTAGGTGGATTCTTAGGATCAGTATCGCCTACTCATCATCATAAATCGGTTCAAGGAACGGGTTATACTCATAACTCCGGTAGTGGAGCTATGTTATTTTCTACAAGCGGTACGATTAAAACTACCCCCAACTCAGGAGCAGTTTCTAAAGCTCCTGCTGGAGCTGAGTGTGAAGTTAACGCAGTTTACTATATCCCATATATAGTGTATAGATAAGGAGGTGTCTACCATGATCGATATGTCTGGATTAATATTAATAAGTTCTGGTAATACTATAAAGGCGCCGGTTAAGAATGCTCTACCGTTAATAGGATGTACTATAAAAAAAGCTAACTATTTAAATTTATACAATACTATTGAAAAAAATAATCTATTCGTAGACCCTATTGATTGGTATCAAAAAGAGAATCAAGTTTTCTTCGTAGATTTAGGGGATTCTTTTAAATTAGCTAATGTCCCTGGTCGTTTCATTAAAGCTGCTAACGGTAATTCGTTAGGTATGATAACCTCTACGATAGCTCAACATAATCACACGATTAAAACACGTACTGCGGGAGGGCATGACCAGACTTCGTGGGCTTTTCCAGGAAATCAATATGCGAATTTAGTATTAGATAATTGCGCTATACCTATCTCAAATACTGAAGCTAGAATGCAGAATATTCAATATAATTTCTGGATAACCACATAAGGAGAAAACGATGAGTACATTAAGCGGGATGGGATTAATTTACCCATCACCTACTAAAACTGGAGTAGTTCCTAAGAAGAGTCTTTTATTAGACGGTTCAACTATTCAGAAAGCGGCATATCCTTCTTTTTTTAAATGGATCTATGCTAATAATCCGGTGTGTTCAAGCGTTGCGGTTAGAACAAGTAAAAAACTATACGGTCAATTCGCTACAGTATCCGCTACTGAAGTCTCTCTCCCCATAATGTTTCCAATAAGATGTTTAGACCCAACTGGTAGCGTCAATAAAGATATGAAAAATAATATACCAGGAGCGTATCAGGGCATCGCGTATATGAACCATCAACATAACAGTTATAACCATTTTAGAAAATCGTCCTCAAAAGGAAATTGGGGAGGGGAAGTAGGTGGAGGCACGTTATGGGATTGGTTCGGTAATGTTATAAATCTAGCTAGTGGGGTGAATAGTAGTAATTATTTTCAACCAGGCAGTATAGTTTATAATTGGTTTATCAAATATTCAAATTAGCAAAAGGTAATCGTTATGACAAATGTAATTTATAGATTTAATGAAGATGGGATTTTCACACCACCCGTTGATGTTGCTATGGAGGATCCCATGGTTAAAGGTAGGTTTTTAACACCAGCTTTCGCATCATTAATACCTACTCCATTTTTAAAAGAAAATGAAGCTGCTCGAATAGTAGATATTGCTAATCCAGTAGAGTGGGTAGTTGTTACTAATAATATTGGTAAAGAAGCTTTTAATAAAACTACGAAAGAATCTTTCACAGTAACTGAGTATGGTCCTTTAAACAATGAGAATACTCTCATCGTATGTCCTAGCCCTCAGGCTATTTATCAATGGAATGCAGCAGCTGATGAGTGGGAAATAGAAATAGAATTGTTACGTAATTATCTAGGGTTTTTAGCAACTATGGTTGTTCTTAAAGCTAGAGCCGAATTAAAAAATCCTTGGAATTCAGCAGTAGTCCTTAAATTAGGCACTACTAAAGTTTCAGATAACTACACCAAAGCTCTTAAAACTTATATGATTTATGTCGCAAGTATTAAGATAGCTAGTTTAAAGACATTGACTGCTATGTTAAAAACACCTCCAGTGACTATCACTTATCAATTCTGCTCTGTATGCGGAGGAGCGTTGAGTGAGGTGGATAACTTTTACGTGTGTGATTATTGCGGTTTCTCAACTGCGTTTTGTGAAAAATAGAAAAGAGGTTGATAATTAAAATAAAAGAACTTTTTAGAAAAACACAATTATCTCCTGAGGAAAATCTTTTTATTATGAATGCGATGAATGATATAGAAGCTATTCATAGAAATCAAATAAAGAAACGGCAACTGAAATTAAAAAAATTAAAGATATCACATGATGGATTTGTTGCTGTTTGGAATGGGGAACTTCCGCAGGGGTGTAAATATTGCATTGAAGAAAATTCAGAAGCGATCGGTAGGGTAAACAAATGTAATCTCGAATGCGACTTTTGCTATTACGATAAAGCAAGCGAAACAGATTTTAAGAACTTTTTTCAATTTATGAATAATGATTTTTTCTCAGAAGATCATCTTAAAGCTATTTTAACTAAAGCTAAAAAGAAAGCTATTTTCTGGGTATGTCGAGAACCGTTTATGGATATTGAAAAACATTTAAATATAATAAAGCATTTAAACGCTATTGGGACATATCAACATCTATACACCAACGGAACATTATGTACTATTAAAAATCTTAAAAAATTAGGAGAGTCTGGGTTAAATGAAATTCGTTTTAATTTAGCAGCAACGAATTGCTCTGATAAATGTATTGATAATATTAAAATAGCTAAAGATTTTATACCAAGTGTTGGAGTTGAGTCTCCAATGACATTGGATTATTGGGAAAACTTCAAAAAGAAAAGGAGTAGTATTTTAGATACTGGGTTAGATTTTATAAACTGCGCTGAACTTCATTTCCCTAGACCTTCTATTATAGAATCGTATAGGAAAATGGGATCTACTTATCTATCGCGGATCGGGTATAGATCTCCATATCTAAGTAGAAATTTAACTTACGATATGATGGATTTGGCTGAGAAAGAATCGTGGGATTTAACAATACACGATTGTTCTAACGATACGAAATTCGTTAGAGCCTTAAGTGATGATGGGGTTTTAAAACAATCTCAATTAGAGATTTTCTCAGTAGACGATTATCTTGAAATAATAAAATAATAAAAAGAAAGAGAAATTGTATGAAAAATTTTAGAAAAAGTATTCTCACCGCGATTCTATTATTCGCTATGAGTTATCCTCTATTAGCCATACCTCAAGGAGAAACTGCATTTCAAACGGGGAACGATTCAGGACATCCCGCGTGGGGTCAAGCGTATGGGAACGTGTATTGGTTGGGACCTTGGGATAAAGACACTCAATATTATTGGAATTCTGGAGTAATGGTTCCATTGGTAACTTATGATGGTAAACTATGGATAGCGAATTGGTTGCTTACTAAAGGTAGAGCTCCATCGTCACCCGGGTCCCACTGGATATTATTTCCGTCTAATGGGGGATCTTCCACCGCAGGTATATCTTCTATTAATGGGGATAGTACTTCAGCTCAGATCATACAAGGAGCCGGTGGTATCACTGTAGGTACTGTAGCTGGAACTACTACTATAAGTGGAGGAGGAAGTTCTTCTGCTGGCGTAACAAGTTTGAATGGTGAATATGGAATTATTAGTCTTGGAGCTGGTCCTCATGTTAGTGTGGTACCAAAGGGTAAAACTATAGCAATAGATCTTTCCCCAATGACTATAAGTGACATAGCTGCCAATACTGCTAAGATAGGTATAACATCAGCTCAAGCTAATGATATAATAGCTAATAATGCTAAAGTCATAATAACTACAGAACAAGCTTCAGCTATAGTTACCAACACAGCAAAAGCTGGTATCACTTTAGACCAATCTTCTGCTATTATAGCTAACACCGCTAAGGTAGGTATAAGTTCTACTCAAGTAAGTGATATAGCTGCCAATACCGCTAAGGTAGGTATAACTAAAACACAAGTAGCTGCTATAATAGCTAACGCATCAGCTATCGTTACTAATAACGCTAAGATTGGAATAACTACAGATCAATCAAATGCTATAACTAATAACACTGCAAGTTTCGCTAACTATACTAAAACTCCTGCATTAAATTCTCTAATTTCTATCAATACTGACGTTGCTGCTAATACTAAAAAAATAGGCATTTCCCAAAGTCAAGTTTCTGCTATAGTTGCTAATACAGCTAAGAAAGAAATTACAACATCGCAAGCTTCAGCTATAGTTACTAATACAGCTAAGGTTGGAATAACTACAGATCAAGCAACTGAAATTAAAGCTAATACGATAGGAATTACAAACATAGCGGATGGTTATACGCCATTAACTGGTATTAAGATGGGAACACATACTATAATAACTAGTATCAGTGATGATAAATCTTCTAACTTAGATACTGCATTAGCCACTACAAAAATGGTTCAAACCGCTATAGGTTCCCAAACCGCTGGAGTTTCTAGCGTTGATGGTGTTTCTGGAGCAGTCTCATTAGTTGGAGCTGGATCTCTTACAATAACAAAAAGTGGACAAGATATTACATTTAATGTACCAGCAGCGGGTGCTGGAATGTGGAAAAAAAGTACAACTGTTAACGGAATAATCCCTACGGATTCATTACCTATCGATACTAATTTTGGACTTATTGATAACGATGCAACAGTTTCAGTTATGTTAACAAATGCTGGAGACGGAGCATTAAAAATAGGTACATCAATACTAGGCGGTATTAACAGCAATAATGCTTTATTTGGAAACTATACTAAGACTAGTGCTTTAGCAGCTTTAGTAGCAGCTAATTCAGCAGTAGCTTTAAATACTATTAAAGTAGGAATTACAACTACACAAAAAAGTGATATTGTTGCTAATAGTGCAAAGGTAGGGATTACTCCAACGCAAACATCTGCTATTAAAAACAATACTACAGCTATTACAAATCTGGGGGACGGTAATACTAATTTCTCAGGATTTAATTTAGGAACACATGCTACTTTCATTAACGCTTCCGATGTAGGAACCGCCGATAGTAAAACAGATATAGCTAGTTGTGCTATGGTTCAAGCCGCTATTTCCACTAATCACGCAATTATGGTAAACACTACTAAAGTAGGAATACTTCCAGCCCAGGCTACAGCTATAACAACTAATACTACCAACATTGCTAAGATAGTTCCAGAATGGACTACAACGACAGTAGGTACTATCGATACAGTATCTTCAATTAAAGCAATTCCATTAAACGTTACAAATGGATTAGTATTTACAGGTGCTACTAAGACTGTAATGTTAAGCGATGCAGATAATGAATATTTCAAAAACGCTAATGTGAATTCTATATTAGAAGGCGTTAATACTAATAATGCTGGAGTTGGCATAAATGATTCTGGTATTAAGAATATTATTAGCGGCGCTACGGTTATGACTCCTAAAATAGGAACAGTAGTAGTAACTGGAGTTTCAGATTTAATTACTACTCCTTCAAGTGCAGTACTAGCATCTACTAAATGCGTAGCTGATGCTGTTAGTGGAGTAACTGCAGGAGTAACTTCGATCAATAATAGAACTGGAAAAATCTTAGTACATGGAACTGGAGGAACTACCGTATCTGTTTCTGGTCTAGAACTTACTGTTAATAGTGATGTTGCATTATGGAAAGATAGTACATCTCTTACTAACGCAATAATCCCATCGGCTTCTCAAGCTATTGGAGTTAACACAGGATTCATCGATGTCAATACAGTTACTGCTATTATGTTATCAGACTCTACCGCTAAAAAGTTATCTATTGGAGATTCCTTATTAGGTGGTATCAATGGTAACAATACTTTATTCGGAAGTTATACTAAAACAAGTGCTTTAGCAGCTTTAGTAGCAGCTAATTCTGCAGTAGCTTTAAATACCGCTAAGACCGGAATCACCGGAACCCAAACCACAGCTATAACAACTAATACTTCTGGAGTTGCTACTAATGTAGCCGGGCTAGTATCTGCTAATAAAGTATTCGACGACTATACTAAGACTAGTGCTTTAACAGCTGCCATTACTGGCAATTCTGCTGTCACCGCTAATACAGTTAAGAAAGGTATAACAACAACTCAATCAAACGATATAGTTGCCAATATAGCTAAGGTAGGTATAAGTTCTACTCAAGTAAGTGATATAGTAGCTAATAACTCTAAGGTTGGTATAACTAAAACACAAGTAGCTGCTATAATAGCTAACGCATCAGCTATCGTTACTAATACTGCTAAGGTAGGTATAACATCAGCTCAAGCTATGGGGATAACTGATAATACTAAAGGGATTTCTAATATAATAAGTGGAGAGACTCCACTTACGGGAATAGCAATGGGAACTCATGCGGTTATAACTAGCATCAGTGACGATAAATCGTCTAATCTAACTACAGCGTTAGCCACTACTAAAATGGTACAGAGCGCTATAGGTTCTCAGACAGCTGGAGTTTCTAGCGTTGATGGTGTTTCTGGTGCGATATCCTTACTCGGAACTGGAACTCTTAAGATAAGTAAAAGTGGACAAGATATTACATTTAATGTACCAGCAGCGGGTGCTGGAATGTGGAAAAAAAGTACAACTGTTAACGGAATAATCCCTACGGATTCATTACCTATCGATACTAATTTTGGACTTATTGATAATAACGCGACCAGTGTAGTTATGCTAACCAGCGCTGGAGACGGAGCATTAAAAATAGGTACATCAATACTAGGCGGTATTAACAGCAATAATGCTTTATTTGGAAACTATACTAAAACATCAGCTCTACCGGCTTTAATATCAGCTAATTCTGCAGTAGCTTTAAATACCGCTAAGACCGGAATCACCGGAACCCAAACCACAGCTATCGCAACTAATACTTCTGGTATAGCAAAAATTACTCCAGCGTGGAAGACAGTTACTTTGAATTCTAATACTACAGTAACACCAATAACTGCATCAACAATAGATGTTACTGATGGATTTAACTTCACTGGACTTCCTGATGTTATTAAATTAGCTGATCCAGCTTGTCTTTCATTGCCTACTGGATATTTATCTCTTCTAGATGGGCTAGAAAAAAACTATACTACAGGAACGACAAATACTACTAACATTACGGGAATGAAAAGTGGATCTTTACCATTTACCGGATTCAAATTAGGAACTCATGCTGGAGTCAATCAGATATCGGATGACATAACAAGTCACGCGTCTACTACATTAGCGACTACCATAATGGTTCAGAACACTATTAAAGCTTCGGTAATGTTAGCAGGATATCCTGTGCCAGCTCCAACTAGTGCTAATAACGGGCAATCTTTAGTTTTGGATTGGACTACTAAGACTTGGAAATGGGTAACTCCTTCAAGCGCTGGAGCAGCTGCCAATTCTTTCGGTTCTATAATGGTTAATGGAACTAATATTATTAAATCTAAAAAACCTGGGGATACTCTAGTATTAAGTAGCGTAGCACCAGTAATGCTAAATGCTAATTCCTCTAAACAATCGGTCATTATAAGTTATAAAGCATCTACGAAGTAGAAACCTAATAGAGCTCTTAGTTTATAATAAGAGCTCTTACTTTAAACTAAGAATAAAGGAAAAGATATGAATTTTTTAAATTGGAAATTTTTATGTAGTTTAATTATACTGTTTTTAATTATTGGATGTTCTGAAAAAGATAACCCGGAACCTCTTGCTCTAAAACCCTCTCTAATTAGTCTAGGTACCGCGGTACCAGCTTACGATGCTTTAATAGATGATGAAATGTTAGCCTATGCTGATAAAAATCATGTAAGGAGTAATAATTTTTTTACTACGGTATTGGGAATAATGAATAATAATATTTCTGATAAAGCGCAGTTTAAAACTTTATGGAATTTACCTGTCTTGCCACCAATCGCTGGATTTGCGATGATATACGATGCTGAAGAACAAGTGATGGCGTGGCATGAGTTTACGTCCCCAGAAAACTTAGTAGAGTCGATTGAAGATTTAACTGGTCATTTGAAATTAGTTGGAGACTCTAATATATCAGTAGATAGCGATATTGTTAGTAAGACAATTAATTTATCGCTCGCTGAACCTTTTCTAAAATCTATCAGTGATGTCAAAAAAGAAGTCAAGATCAATACTTCTAAAGTCGGTATAGATTCCACCCAAATATCAGCTATTAAAGATAACACTGCTAACATAACAGCATTATCTAATAACCTATCTGGGTATAGGAATGCTATATTAGATAGTAATGCAACATCGTTATATACGCAATGTATGTGGTATGCTAAACAAACAACCAAAGTTGCATCTAACGAGTTAACCTTTTTACCAATAGTTGTAAATACCGAATCGCAACAAACTACGATACCGTTACCGGTTTTAGTTAATAAAGCATTATCCACCGCCGGGATGATCGGTAATGCGTCATACGCGAAAATAGAATATACTGGTAGCGAGTCGACTGTATTTAAATGTACGGTGTATATAATGGCAAGTGCTTACACTGACGTTACTCTAAATGTAAACTTATGTAAAACCTCAGGAGGCGTCGTTAGCGTAATAGGGAGTACTGATATGTCCCTTCCTGCGTTTAGACCGCAGATTGATTACATTACACCCAATAGCGGTAATGTAAGCTTAGGTTCTCAAGATGCGTTATATCTAAGCATCACCACAACTAAGCCCGAAAGTGTAAATATATATAATGTCATCTATCAGTTGTAAGATTAAAATAGATAGTGTAGAGGTACACTATTTAATTTTTTTTAATATACTAACTCAAGGGGGCACTATCGTAAAAACAATATAGTTATTGCTAATTCAATCATTATTTTAAAAGAAAGAAATTTAATATGAGAATCGATGTATACTTAGAGATAGTAAAAGAAGAGTTATTCATTCCAAGTCGCTCGTTGGCGGATCATGTTGTTCATACCATCGTCGAGAACAATATACAAAATCTATCAATGTACGATACTATAAAAATACTGCATAGGGAAAACCCGATAACTAAACAATCCTATTTGAACATAATGTGTTTAAAGAAGAGATACTATTCAGCTATATTTTTTAGCATAGTTTTAGATGGCGACGAAGTTAAAGAAGTGCTGGATGGCACTTTTGATGATCATGCTTATTGCGAATATCTAATCAAGCAAGATACAGTAACTCAGGAGGTATCGGGGCAGGTAGTTATAATAGCTCCTAACCCACGAGTCCATCTTCCTGAATGTAAATATACCCAGGAGGCATATGACGCAGTTAAAGATAGTGGTAAGACGATAACTGTTCTTTTCTCCAACGGTCAAAATAGTAATCCAGCATATCTAGATAAACTATCCCCAAAGTTACGTGAATTAGTAATACCAGCTAGTGCTAATAATATGATAGCGTGTATTAAAACTAACCCTACTTTAGAAACCATCTTATATCTTGGTGATGGATATACTACAGGTATATCTAGCTATAATAGCGGTATAGGGATAGAGAGATTAAAAACACAATTCGGCGATACGAATCCCGATTTATCTGGAGTAGTTTTTATAGCTAGAGCATGTACAGCGTTTAACGATTTCGGTAAGTATATCGTAGAAGATTGCGGAGCTAAAGTTTTCACTGCCGGCATAACTGAACTATTAGCTTGCCCTAGTAACAATCTCGTACCTATCAGTATCTTTCAGAATATGATTAACACGCCTAAAACATATAAAGAATGTCTAGATATAGCGTTAGCTTTACCAGCAGTTATTGCATCCAATGAAGCGTTGTCTGGGTATTATCCATTTATGATAGGTCTACATGGTATGGCAGGTACTGGGGTTCCCAATCTCTTCCCGCCAAGTACTGGTAGCGTCATTAAAGCCACTACATCCCCAGTAAGTGAAGGTATGGCTTATGAAGATAATATAACTATAGAAATTTATGATAATTATGAAGAAACTTACGGGTTCTTAATTATAAGTGGAGCAAATCCATACGTGAGTGCTTTAGACATGGGTCTTAATCCAGATGCGTTCTTAGCAACACCTCTAATACCAGATGGTCTTACACAACTACAAGATGGTGGGAGATACTCTAAACAGTTAATAGCTTTCATATGTTCAAAATATAGCGGTAGAGCTATCTACCCTAGCTATCAATTCAATAACGTTAAAAACTTTTGGGGGCATGATACGCCAGACGATTATAATGTCGGTAAAATAACAAAACTAGAAACCGAAGCTGTGAGTAATTGGTGGATAGAATATTATAATAAATAATCATTTAAAAAGGAAGCATTATGCATATACAAATTTTAAAAGATCTTGATAACCCTCCTAAAATAGCAATGGCAGCTGATAAAATTAAAAAGATAATCAATGAAGTTTTTAAGGACACTACTAAGTATAGTAAAATAGCGATACGTCATAATTTCTGTCCAAAAACTATGAAAGATTTTCTACACGTAACTACTTTTTTAAAAGATCTATTCTACGCTAGATCTAGTAGAATCGATTTGACTATAACTGGCGAATTTAAATCAATAATCCATGATTATGTGGAAAGCCCATTGCGTATATCTCGGGATAAGATAGATGCAGTTGATAGTAGTAAAACTGAAATCGTATTGATAGCTCCTAATCCTCAGGAGCATTTGTCTGAAATAAAATATATCATTATGGCTTATAATGAAGCGGTTAAGAATAACTATAAACCGGTTGTTCTATTCGCCGAAGGCTTATCTACACCTAAACAATATTTAGATCTATTACCTGTAGAGATTTTGGAAATAATAGAACCTGCGACGACAGCCAACTTAATGGGTTATTGTAAGTCGCCAGTATTGAAAGGTATTTATTATAACGGCGATGGGTGCATGAATGGTTTAATAATGTCTAATAAAAGTTTTGTATATTATACCGATTTCGATAGTCTAATAGGACATAACGATCTTGGTGGTGTAACTTTTGTATCGGCATCCTGCGTAGCATTCAATTATCCGTTCGGTTACACCATAGTAGAAGGACTTAGTGCTAAACATTTCATGAGTGGGTTGACCGAATTAGCGGGTGAGGATATAGGGTTATTCGGAGCTTTAGTTTTTGGTTACGTTTTATATAACGACATGGCGATGCCCGATGCTTTTTTAAAAGCCCAAACAGACCCAACCTACGTAGAGTTGATCGATAAAAATTATAGCGGTAATCCTCTCAATGCTGGATTATGGGCTATGGCTGGGATAGATGTCGACAATACTTTCCCTGTCAATAATTTAACTTACGGTAAAATGTCTAGTGCAGCATATGCTCCAGGTAAACAGTACAATCTATATAAAAACGACATGACGGTTTATTCATCTGAAGACAGAGAAGATTACACGCAACTAGCATTGGTCAACAGAAACATATATGATCAATTGGGGTTAGGTGTTATAGTAGTACAGGACTTTAACGTGGATGGAACAGGTAATATGTTCTCATGGGAAACTCCTATGTTTAATGTGTATAATTTCTACGTGTGTAATAAATTTACCGGATCCCCTATGGATACTTCTATAGAGATGTTTAATTTTATGGATCCCGATATACAACCACCTAAAAAATATCCAGTAAATTCCATAAAAGAAGTTAAATCTTTTATCAATCGATGGTGGATACCTTATTATAGTTAATTTAAAACTATAACGAAATACGATACTTATATTAAAAATAAAGGTTATTATAATAACCTTTATCTCAACCGACTACTGAGGAAAAACTATGAAATGCTCTTTTGAAATTATTATAAGAAACTGCCCGCATAACTCAGCGAAGGTAGAACTACCTGAAGTCTATTGCATCGGTTTGATTATAGATAATATACCGAATGTGACTAAATACTCATTAATCAATGCATTAGTCCAGTATTGTCCTAAGACTAAAAAGGATTTTATATACGTTACTGGACATCATCAAGGCAAATATAGATTCAACGCTTTCCGTATAGACTATGACAATAGTTTTAAATATGTTTCTATAAAGAAACGTTATGTCAATCATATTGAAAGATTAGATAACTATCCTGGGTTAGACTCAGCTCTACCAACCAGCCCAGATGTAGTTTTGATTGCGCCTAGCCCCATAAGACATAATATGGAATTTGAGACTATTACTAGGGCTTATAATGACTGCATAGCAGCTAATAAAACATGCGCCGTGCTGTACGCTGAAGGGCAAGCTACTGTCAAATGGTTGCTGGATGAATTACCTGTAGAGATGCGTAAAATAGCGGGCGCCGCATCGGCTTCTAACTTATTAGCGTATATTCAGAATCCTAGCGTGATAGGTATTTTCTTCAATGGTGATGGTGAAACCACAGGACTTAGTTGCGCAGAAGGAACTACTTTTGAATTCTCTGATATTGCTGTTAATGAGTTCGAAGGAAACTTATCTCAATTAGATTTCGTAAGTGCTTCATGTGTAGCATTCAATTACCCATTTGGTTCTATGCTAGTAGAAGGATATAAAATTAAAAGTTTCACTAGCGGGTTGACTGAACTTGTTTCATATCACGCCCCGGATGGTGAAGGTTTTTGGTACGCAGTCGGGGCATATGGCTCATCGATGTTTAAGAATATAGTGTATAATAAAATGACGGCAGATGAAGCATTGCTCAAAAGTAGACTGGATCCAACAGTTAATGGTATTTTGACAGGTACTGGCATTTTCGAATATGGGGTATGGGCAACCGCCGGTGAGAACGTTAAAGATATTTTCCCTAAGGGCGAAGCTATGGTTGGTGACTTTAGTAATACGATTACTAAAAAAATGGTAAACGGTAGCTATCCTGTCTATGATAATAAAGAAAATATTATGATTGACTCAGCCGATATGTCACAGTTTAAATATATAGTTCAAGCTGGTCGTAATGTTTATCCGCTAATTACATTTTCAGTAACTGGCGTTATAGCAATTACAAACATTCCAGAAAATCAAATATTCGAAACTAGTATTGAGACTGGTTTAGATAACGTGCAGACTTTAATTATATGTAATGAATATACTGGACTACTTCCAGATAAAGACGTGAGCTTTACCAATAGCTATGCGTATAATCGGTATATGGTAGGCAATGCTCCAGGTTCATGCAGATCGTTACCGCTATACGACATTCCATGGTGGGTGGCATATAATGAAGAAAAAGCTAAAGTGTTAAATTAAACGATAAGGATCAATAATGAAAAAAACTTTCGAAATCGTTATACGGTATTGTAAGAATAATCCAGTTAAAACAATAATAACTGAAGATATATGTGTAGAGTTAATTCTTAAGAATATAAAATCAATTAACGGATACTCATTAATCAATGCATTAGTCCAGTATTGTCCTAAGACTAAAAAGGATTTTATATACGTTACTGGACATCATCAAGGCAAATATAGATTCAACGCTTTCCGTATAGACTATAATGAAGAGTTTATAGCAACGAATACTGAAACCGATTACGTCAACCATATTGAAAGATTAGATAACTATCCAAAAATAACCCCTATCGCAAACCCTGAGATATTATTGATAGGACCTTCACCGGATCATCACCCATCTGAAGTAAATTCAATTATACAAGCATATAACGACTGTGTAGCTTCTGGTAAAACATTCGTGGTCATGTTCGGTAACGGTCAAGCTACGTCTAGCGTTCTATTAGCTAAGCTACCTAAAGCCTTAGCCGATATCGTTATTCCCGCGACTGGAGATCTAATTGCTAAGTATCTTCAAGGGACTAATCTAGTGGGAGTTTTCTTCAATGGTGATGGTGAAACCACAGGACTTAGTTGCGCAGAGGGAACTACTTTTGAATTCTCTGATTTAGCTACTGGTGGTTTTTATGGAAATCTATCCAGTGTAGTTTTTGTAAGCGCTTCGTGTATAGCTTTTAATTATCCATTTGGTTCTACTATGGTAGAAGGATATAAGATTAAAGCTTTTATAAGCGGTTTAACTGAATTAACTGATAGTACTGGACCTGAAGGACAAGAACAAGGATATCCGGTAGGGATGTATGGCGCTGCTATGCTTAAGAGTATAGTATATGATAATACCCCAGTACATGAAGCTTTTATTAAATGCAGACAGGATGCGAATGTTCACGGTGTTTTAGATGGGGATAAAGTTTTCAATTATGGAATATGGGCAGCCGCGGGTCTTGGTGTCATAGATATTTTCCCTAAGGGTAAAGTAAAAGTTAATACTTTCAGCACTGCTAATACTGGTAAAACGGCTAATGGTAATATTATCTATGCAAATTCCGAAAGTGTGTTATTGGAATCGGAAGATCTGAGTCAATTTAAATATTTAGCACTAGTTGATAGAATGGCGTATCCGTTAGTGACTTTCTCAATAGGTGTTGTGATACCTATCGTTAAATTACCTAAGGATGCTATAATCGAAACCACTTGCGATAATTATTATGATTTAAATCAGACGGCTATCGCGTGTAATGAATATACTGGACTACTTCCAGATAAAGACGTGAGTTTTATTAATTCTCTTAACTATCGACGTTACATGTCTGCTCGTAAACCAGGTACTTGTCTATCTGAAATAATATACGATCCATCGTGGTGGTTATTGTATAACGAACAGAAATTTAATAATTAAAAGCTATAATTCATTCAAAGTGGAATACCGCAACTAAGCAGTAAAGAGCTATAAGGTTTCTAAAAAAGTCTTTTGTACCATTATATATAGGTACGTTATTTTGTTATAAATTATAACAAAATAATAAAGATAATAACATTAGATTCTGGTACTGTTGGGTGTTCCACTGGTATTAAAAGAGATTCGTTTTTAACTCTACTGCGGTTAGGGTTATCTTAGTAATATTAATAAAAAAAAAAAGGAAAAGTTATGGGAACAGCATTTGCGATTACGATAGTAGGAAAACCATCTATCGTTAGGTATCTGCGTATGGTAGGTACTAAAGATGGTGCTGGAACATTCACGTTAGCTCCAACGCTATATAACCAAACAGAATCCTTCAATATTGTAGCTCCAGTCGACTGGGTCGGTGGGGATTTAGAATGGAGTGATAGTCCTGATAATTCAGGGAATTCTATTCCTTTCGATATCCCATTGGATTATGCTGTCAATATTAAAGATAAAACTACATTACCTATCGTGGCACCTCCACCACCTACCGGTTTCGGTTCGCTTAAAATAGCCTACTCTTCTACTTCTATAGTAACTCCCGCTATTTCATACACTATAACACTCGGAGATTTAACAGGATTTGTTTTATTTGCAGGTAAAGGTATTGAAAGTAAAATACCAATAGGTACATACACTTTATCTCTGACACCTAGTGCGGTTATAAAGGGTTATTCTTTAAGTAGTCCTAAGACTGTAACTATCGGTATAAATACCACTAGCGTGATCGATATTGCTTTTATCAAAGACGTTGCTGGCGTACCCGTTAAGATAAATACTATACAGTCAATTGCATCAGCTGCTCCTTTGAAGAACGTTACGTTCGAATGGACTTCTAAAACTGACGGTCTAATCAGTTACGAGTTCACTGAAGATCAGGTATTGGTTAAAGACCATACTAGTATATCCTTTAATTTTATCAATAGCCAACATGGTATTTTTGGTAAAACCTGTTGGATAGCTCCCTCTGGTAATTCATTAACTGCGATTAGTGGAGGTAATGGTAAGTACAATATGATGGCTGGATGGAAATTAACAGTTCCAAAAAATATTAAATACGTAGCGCATGTCACATTGACCGGTGTCGATAGTAAAACTTCGGTTGTTGGTTTAGGTAATTTTGCTATAAACGCTAACCCTACTGGTAAGAAAGGTATAGCGAAAGTTACTTTTGATCTAGTAGGCGCTGATAGTAGCACTATAACTATAGGAGATCAAGTATTAACTAACGTAATTAATGGTTCAGTAGAGACTGTAGATACTTCAAGTACATCTACACTATACATGACTCCTGAAATTAAAGAGGGTTATTTAAGCGTTTGCGTTCCTGAGTATATAAGTTACGGCGGATCGAGTAGTACTCAAAAAGTAGTAGTGACGTATACTCAACTAATGCATCACACTTCCAGTAAAAACTCTACCTTACCTGGATGGCCAGATCATGTCGCAATGGGAACTATGCTCAATCCCGATGTGCATTTCTCAGAGTACTCTAAAGGTGGAGCGTTGGATATGTTATCAGTTTATGCTTCTGAAGGTGGACCTATCGCTACACCCGGTGCTGAGGCATACATCTACCCCACTCAATGTAGAGCGTTAGTGGATCATTGTGCTGCGTTAACCACATACCAAACAGTCAGTGTTGGATGTAGACCACTACCGGTTATATACACTGCTAATTTAAGCGGTGGGAATGACGTTGCTGCTAAAGAACAAGTGAGTGTTTATGAGTACGATGGTGTGCCATCTAAAACTCCTTTCGCTAATGCTAGAATAGCTGCAGCTAATTTAGCTTCGGTAGCTACCTATTTCTATACTTTCCAAGAAAGAATAGGGAAGACTGCTATTTACTCTAAAGCTGACGTACCTTCTGGGGCAGTTTGTTTAAACCCTGATTTCTTATCCTGGTTAGCGCAACATCCTCCTTTCTTTAAAAGCATGATCAATGCTAAATTATCTATCAATTATATTTTAGGATTTCTTTTCAATTGGTTGGAAACGAATACTATAGAAGGAACATATGAACGTAATGGAGTTTTAACAACATTACAAGGTACTCCTCTGACCTTTATAAAACAGTTAGGACAATGCACCGATATTGGCGCGCCTGGAGCAACGTACGCTGATAGTTTTAATACAGCGTGGTTAGCATATACTGCTAAGTATACGGATATAACTATAGGTAAACCGTTCCCAACATCGGTAACGTGTACTTTTGAAGACACTCTATATGGTTATATAGAAGCAGTTAACTATATAGGTAATCGATACGCTCCGGAAGTGGCTTTCGGATGGGATTGTGGAGTATATTTTACAGATACTAAAAACTGGGTATATGAAAAGGCAGCTTCTTCGCAAGCTATAGTGGATACTAACGTTAGTGATTTCTATGCAAAACTACCTTTAGTTAATAGTGCAAACTATCTTAAAGATAGTGATTTTATCTATTGCGATAGAGCGTCATACTCAGCTTTACATAGCGAATATGAATTCGATGCTGGATGGTTATGGAATACTCCGGCGTATGATAATTGGTTCTACTATATCGATAAGTTGACCACCCTATACGATCGTCCAGCTATGCTATGGCAGATACCTGGTGGAAGACTACCTAACGATAATGATGCGTTCACCTGGGCATGGGGTACTGGGTATTTTGATTCATTCTCTAATTATATGTTTGGAGTATCGAACACTCCTAAAAATCAATATAATCCGGCGCCGGGGTTAACCCAACTCCCATCAGGATTAGGAGGTTTGGTGTTATCGTCACTATACGGAGTACATGTCAAAGGGACATTACTACCCTATCTATTAGAAACCAACGATAGTGCCGTCGCGTGGCAAAACGATCATCTAAAAACTATAGCCGATGCTGGTGTTTTCGCTATAGAACAAGGTGGTGTGAATGCACCAATGTCAGGATTAAATCAGTTCGCACCTTATCCTAATGAAGGGTGGTTAGGGCAAGCTGTTAAAACATACAGGAGTGTGAAAAACCCATACCCGTTCAAATAATTAAAATACCGGATGGGGGTAAAACCCCATCTATTTAAAATGATACGTTAAATTCCAATATATAAGATACTAGTTAAAGGATCAAAAATGAAACCTAAAAATAATCAAGAAATATTAATAATCGGCGGGAATTCCGGATCTCATATTTATGAATAATTTGTAATATCTGAACTATACCAGTTTTACATATCTGAAGGATATAGCGTAGTATTATTAACCAATGCGGTTATTGCTACAATCCCGGAAGCGCAATCTGATAATTTAGAAAACTGTCTCTACTATTTAGCATCCCCCAATTTAAAATTATTTTTCTATAATGGAGATTCTAATCCAGTAGGACTAAGAATAAATAACGCTCCTACCAATACTGGTCCACACTATTTATTAACTGGCGAGCAGATAGTTGAAGCATCTAATAATTGGAATAATAAAGTAACTGTCTATATTAGCGCATGTCACTCCATGAATCAACCACTGATGAGTCAGTTGCTATATGTTGCTAATGCTAAAGTGGTAGTGGGGGTTAAAAGTTATGAGATGGGTTATTTCTGTCTACCGGTGTCGTTATTGACACTTAAGCTATACTCATCGAAAACTTCGACCATGGGTATGGGAGAATGTTTAGATAAAGCTATATCGATGATTAAAGCAGATCCTAAGAAATACGAGCTTAGTAAGCAAGGTGGTTTGAATATAGCGATGTATTATAATCATTACGCTTTCGTATACGGATGCCTAGGAGACGATAAATTTATCTCAGAGACTCCAGTAGAGCTATACAAGACTAAAAAATTACCAGTCGATGTAGATGATCAACCACTACCGTTCAATGAAACTTGGACCGAATACCCTTGGATATCTGGGAAAGTTCCATCGATGATAACTAAAGCTAATTCGCTACCTACCGCTAAAAATATCAGCGTTACTGTTACCGGTTTCATGAAGTCTATCGAACAGAAAACGATATTATTACTATATCCAGATTTCCCTAAAGTTAAGAAAATGGCACCGATAGAGTTTACTATAACGAATAATGGTACTGAAAGATTCTTAGTCGGGGATATGTTAATTAAAAGTAATGTTAAACTATACGCCACCAGATGGTTATTGGAAGAATCTTCCAATGTGAATACTTGCTATATGTATAACGTTAGTAAAACGAATTTAATTGATGGTAATATACATCAGGTATTTCACGCTATGTTCGAAACGGGTTACGGATTCAATATATTCATAGAGCCAGGTAAGAGCAGAAATGTTATGATGTATGGATTAGATAGTGACGATGTGGTGGTATCTAACGATATAAAAATATTCCCATTCGGTGAATTATTACCGAATATGGTGTTAGAAAGTTAAAGAAAGGAGGATTTATAGAAAAAAACCTAATCTAATTTTATTAATATCTAAAAGAAAATTATTATGAAAGAACAAAGGCCGCGAGGTTCTTATCGAATGTCTATAAACTAAATCTAAATAAAACTAAGGGACCTAAAAGGTCCCTTTTTGAAAAAAGGAAAATCGATGAAAAGATTATCTATCCTACTACCACTACTATTTTTCTGCACCGTTGGGGTGTGTAGTAATACTATTCAAGAAATTGTAAATGAGGGACCTGCGCATCCTGGATGGGGAGTTTTCCAAGGAAATTTAAATCTTAGGGGAGAATGGAATCCTAATCAAAAATATTATTGGAATCCGGCAGTTAGAGTTCCAGTAGTATCTTATAAAAATACTCTTTGGAGAGCTGATTATTTAATCACGAAAGGCATCCCTCCTACAGAAACTAATTCTAATTGGAAAGTTCTTGTTAGTCCTAATAGTAGAAAAGGAGAATCTCTTTCACAATTATACACACAATACTTAATAGATTTAAATAAATCTCAAAATTACTTTAAATCTATTCCATCATTAACTCCAACTAAAGTAACGATGGGAAAAACTGTAGCTCCCGTCCCATTAGTATTAACGCAAGCATCATCTTCTTTAGATGATTTTATTCAGTTTCCAACTTCCTACGGTATTGAGTCTGGAGATAATACTCTGTCAACAAAGATGACATTAACTACCGAATCAATTATATCAAGTGACATAGATACTACATTATTCTTAGAAGTTATGGGAAAAGAATCTATTGTTTCAAAAACTATAGATTTACAAGCTAATACCCTGTTTTAATTTCATTAATACCTAATACCGATACTGAAGTAGATAATCAGAGTTCTTTTTCAGTTCAAGGATCTATCACTGAAGGAAGTAATATAAATGTTTATGATGCATTTATATCGATGGCTGGAAAACTAGAGTTCACTGTAGATGCAACATCTGATAATTTAACTAACACATTTCAAACCGATATTAATACATTAACAGATTGGGGGAGACGGAACTACTACTCCATTTAAAACTCATACTTATTCTAAACCAGGAACTTATAATGTAGCTATTTCTTCATTAGATGATAGGCCTCCTACTTTTTTAGTTTTTAGTAGTATAGCAACGGAAATAGCGATTGAAAAATTTATTAATAAATTAGAAAATAATAATTTCAAAAAAGGAACGAAACCTTTAAAATTTGGATGGAACTCAAGTAATATTTCTAATTTTATTCAAATACCTTATTTCTTTACGTTTAATATAACTGACTTTAGTTATACGTATACTGATTGTTCTAGTGCAACTTCGTTTCCAGGAATTAATACTCTTAACGGTACTAATTTTGATGGTATGTATAATGGATGTACTAAATTAGAATCAGCTGTTCTTAACGGCTGTGCTTATGCTGTAAGTATAGCAGATTGTCAATTCAACGCAACAGCTATCAATGCTTTCTTAACTGGTCTTGCAACAGTAACTACAAAACAAACTGTTACTATTACAAACAATCCAGGTTCACTAACATGTGATGCATCTATAGCAACTAAAAAAGGATGGACTGTAGTTGGCCGACCAACTATGGAATTTAAAAAAGAAGTAACTAACAGTTCAACTATAAAATTCAAAAAAGCTATGTAAGAAGGATAATATGAATAAACCAAAACTAGGTCCTCAGACCGTTAAGACAATAAAAAGAATTTTAATACTAACTGATGATATAGCGGCGACCGCTTCAGCTATCAATGCTGGTAACACTGGAGAAATAGGAGAAGATGTTTCCAACACACTTATCAATACAGCAAAGTCTCTATCGGATATTAAAGAAGAACTCATTCTAGCAAAACCCCTATTTAAAGAAATAGGGATAGATCTAGATGCTATATGGAATGAGCTTTGATGAAAAATATAGTATTTTCTGGAGGAGGTATCTTAGGTATCTCATACATCGGCGCAGTTAAAGTTTTAGAAGATAAGAAAATGCTAGCCGCAATAGATAATATAGCTGGAGCTTCTGCTGGATCAGTATTTGGTTTACTATTAGCTTTAGGGTATTCGTCAGATGAAATGAAAACCTTAATAGAACAGACCAATTTCAGTGACTTTATGGATAGTCCTTATCTGAATGTTTCTGGAATGCTAAATGGGGATATATCGAGCTTCACATCTTTAGCATCGTTACCCATGTCTATGATGAGCTTCTTTAATACTGAAGGATTGTGTCGAGGAAACTTTTTTAAAACTTGGATAAGGAATGTAATCCTATCGAAAGGATTTAATCCAGATATAACATTTAAAGAATTCTATAGTAAGACTAAAAAGAATCTTGTAATAATTAATACAGATATAACAAAAGGTAATTCAATAGTAAGAAATGTTATTAATAGTCCAGATATGCCGATCTTTTTAGCAGTGCGAGCTTCTGCTTCAGTTCCATTTTTCTTTGACCCTATCCATTATGAGAATCAAGTATTAGTCGATGGTGGTGTCTCGAATAATTACCCTGTTGATGTATTCGAAGATAAACAAAACACATTGGGATTGTTTTTAGGCTCCATAGAATTAACCCATCAGGTTACGAATATATTTAATTTCACTACTTCTTTTTTAGATACAGCATTACGTACTAGTGTAAATATTGATTTTAAAAGTAAAGTGGTTGACTATAATACAGTAGTAATAAAAACATTAGGTATAAGTTATTTAGATTTCAATATAACTAAAAACCAAATATCTAGTCTGATATCTTCTGGACGAAAGGCGATGGTGAATTATCTTGAAAAAGAAAACGGTAAGTAACGGTCATCTGCTTTTAGTCGGTTTCGTGATTCTTATAGTTACAATACTCTCAGCATGTCAAACGCCGATTGGGATTAAAAAAGAATTACAACAAGAAGGAATAATAGTTGATCAATCAACATTAGTTAGTGCTATCAAATACAATCAATTTGAAACAGTTCGAAAGTTATGCGAGTCAGGATTGAAAGTTAAGAAAGAATACTTTAATTACACTCGAAGTAGTAAGATGAAAAACATCTTACGCTCTGCGTATAAAGAACAGCTTCAAGCGATTAAGCTTGAAGATAAACAGTTTTAGAAAGGAGAAAATCATGGTTGATAAAACCACATTAGGTAGTGATGTTGATGCGGATAGTAAAGATATAGTTTCCTTAAGTTCAGATATAGCAGGTATAGTTAGTGCTATAAGCAGAGGGAACATAACTGGTGCTGCAAGCGATGTTGCTCCGATAATAGCTAAAGTTAAAAAGACTTTAGAAAACGCCAAAGCTACTTTAACTGCTGCAAAGCCAGACATTAGAAAAGTGTTAAGTGATGCAGAAACTATATTCAAGGATATAGAACATTTATTCTAGAATAAAATAATAAATTAGAACATCTGGTGCTCCTATGAGCACCAGATGTTCTTTTGTTTTTCTTTTATTTTATGTCAATATATAGTACTCCAATACAGATGTATTGGTATAATGTTTTAAACATATTTAGGAGCTATTAAAGTCTACCTAGAAGGCGTTTCAGCTATGTTTTTATGCTAAGTTTATATTTTTCATTTTATTAGACTTAACGTTTTAAGGCTTAAAACGTTAAAGCGTAGTTCATCTTATTTCACTTATACATTATTACTACGAATCTCAAATTAAATAATTTAAAAGAAAGAATAAGACTATGAATAAAATGACAGAACTAATCCACCTAGCGATAACTAACTCAACAACTGGGAAAACCCAAATTATGGAAAACGTAAAAGTAGGTAGTACCGGTTACTTAGACCAAACAGAACCAGAAGATATGTCTGGCACTTTTGGATTTGGTAAAGACGAGAATGGTAGAAAGTTTTTAAGTATAAAATGCAAAACTGGAAAAACTGGGAAAGCTCTGACAGTTGAAACAATATTCAACCGGTATGCTAACGATGATGATCCTATAGTATCTGGAGGCAATCTCAATCTGACGATGTCAGCAATGACAGATAAAGAATTCGAGGATATCAAGACTTTGATAACTACTGGAGTGCATCCGAATCCGTGTAACAATCGGTATACTGGAAAACGTATATCTCTGGCATAATGCCCGTCCGGAACGATGTAAAACTAATAGAGAGAGTTTGTTAATATCTTTCTCAAGCATACGATAAACGTATGTGTCCCGCTTATCAGGGATTTAAAGATTAACTCGCCTGTATCTTCCGTCTTGGATATAGATTAAATTTCCTGAACATAAGGGAATCAAACAAGGCGGATTTTTTTTATCTGGGCTAGAAAGGCTTTCGATTAAAAGATAAGCAAGGAATCTAAGCGTGGTAGCTTAAATAGAATAACTGCACCTGCGAACTTCTATGATATCCCCTAGTATTTTTTAACACCCGGGTTCGACTCCCGGCTAGTCCACCATTTATAATCAATTAAACTCAGAAGGAAATTTTATCATGATCGATTTAAAATTAGGGGAAATGGAATACATTTGGTTAGCTCTGGCTAAATCGGAAAAA
>Ga0307988_1000239_pt1 | contig 41997 bp, 34 predicted proteins | sample EllFjometagen183_FD_203166 | JGI IMG/M metagenome (GOLD analysis project Ga0307988, IMG submission 203166) | Marine microbial communities from Ellis Fjord, Antarctic Ocean - #183 | ecosystem: Environmental > Aquatic > Marine > Unclassified | place: Southern Ocean | collected 2014-10-08 | reverse complement strand
TTGTAACGTTCTGCCGCCAATTTGTGAAGCTTTTTTGAGACTTTTTTTATATCTCAGGCAAATGCTGTGGGTGGGGGATTTTCAAGTGGCCACAGGTGGGGGATTTTGGGTGGCCATCGGGGTAGTTGTAATTAACAGAGGAAAAGTGAATGTGGTTTAGTTTTATCGGAAGAATAAGACAAAGTTTGGGAGCCAAGATTATAATAGTATATCTTGCTTCACTCTGTGTTGTTTCTCTACTTACCGCAACCTTCTATGTCTACGATAAGTACAAGTCTGTAAAGTTTGAAATCATTCATAATGGTCTTATGCTGCTGGAGGTTACATCTCTTCTTTCAAAATCGGGATTGATTGAGGAGGATAAAGAAAAACTTAAAAACGAAGTTGATGGTATTTTTTGGGATCAAGATCTTATAGAAGTATTCATTTATGACAGAAATGGCGAGATATTGTTAAAGAAATTATTCAAAGACAGCGCCGTTATTAAAGCTTCATATGAAAAAACAGCAGGAGAGAGAAAATTAGTATTTAAAAAGATTTCTTCCGGTGGTGAGTTCCCGGTCTTTTTTGAGGACATTATTTCATTTAGATATTATTCTCCGGTTTTTAGTACTTCCAGGGTAGTGATTAATTCCAAGAATCTTAAAACTAATAATAAAAACTTTTCTAATAATGAAATTATTGGTTTTATTTATTTAAAAAAAGACAAGTCTGTACTTAAACATAGAATAATTAAGGTTGCTATAACTCTAGCGCTGTTTTTTTCGTTCTCTTTTATGGTTGGTTCTTTTTTCATTTTTTATATTTCAAAAAAAATGGGTAGACCGCTTAACCTTTTAACTAATGAAGTTAAGTCTCTGGAGCAGGGAAAACAGACGAAAGCGGTCAGTGTAAAAACAAGTGATGAAATCGGCAAACTTGCCAGTGCTTTTAACCGAATGTTTATAACTATCAAAGCAAGAGAGAAAGCTCTTGAGGAAACATCAAATCAGCTTTTAATGGCTTTTGAAGCGTCAAACGAAGGTCTTTATGATTTTGTTTTAAACACAAATGACGTTCTTTTTTCTCCGACCTGGTTTGAGCTGCTGGGTTACGATCCTTATGAGCTTCCCTCAACCGTTGATACTGTTATCAAGTTAATTCATCCGGGAGACAGGGAGAGGGTTGCTAAAGCAGAACGTGAATTCATTACTCAAAAGAAAGAGCGTTTAGAAGTTGATTTTCGGCTAAGAACAAAATCCGGTGCTTATAAATGGATAGCGTCCAGAGGTAAAGCCGTTGAATTTAACAGTGAGGGAAAACCAAAACGTCTTATGGGTGCGCATATTGACATTACGGAATTAAAAGAAGCGCAAAGGAAGATACAGGAATTATCCCACCAAATTTTATCTGCCCAGGAAATTGAAAGACAAAAAATCGCAAGGGATCTTCATGATAATGTCGCACAGAACCTTTCCTCTTTAAAGATTCTATTTCAGACACTGCTTGCAGGAGGACCTGTCATTTCCAAAGAAAACACAGAGAAGGCTAAGAATATTACGGATATTATTCAATTGTGTATAAGAGATATTCGCAATATGTCATATGATCTTTGTCCGCCGGAACTTGAGCAGCTTGGCCTTGTAAAGGCTGTTGAACAGTTTAGTAGTCTTTTTTCTATAAGAGAAAAAATTGAAGTAGATCTCAAAGTCCATGGGCTTAACGAAAACTTGTTAAATCCTGATATAAATATTAATCTATACCGACTAGTTCAGGAAGCCCTTAATAATATAAAAAAACATGCGGATGCCACTCGTGTTAATATTTTGATGATATCTTCTTTTCCGGATATTATAATTCGCATAGAAGATAATGGAAAAGGGTTTGATATTGAAGATCGTAAAGCAGCTGCGTTAAAAGAAAAACGGATGGGCCTTGAAAATATGAGCGAGAGAGTCAGTCTTTTGGGCGGAAAAATAAGTTTTAAGTCAGAAAAAAACAGAGGCACTCGCATAGAGTTAATAATCCCCTATAAGGAGCAAAAAGAATGACCACAAACAAAAGCATTGTAATAGTTGATGACCATACTCTTTTTAGAGAAGGACTAAAAGCTATAATTGGAACAAATGCTGGTTTTGAAGTAACAGGAGAGGCGGGAAATGCTGCTGACGGATTACTGCTGGCAAGTGAGGTCAGGCCTGACATTATGATTATAGATATTACTTTGCCTGATAAAGACGGCATTAAGCTTATGCGTGAAGTGCTGCGAAAGTTTCCAGAGATAGGAGTCATGATAGTAAGTATGCACTCAAAAACAGCTTATATTGTAGAAGCTTTCAAATCAGGCGCATTAAGTTATATCGTAAAAGATTCTGCGACTGAAAATCTTATCCTGGGGCTACAGTCTGTTTCAAAAGGTGTGCATTATATTGACAATTCTATTGCAAAAGAAGTTATATTGGGGCTTCAGAATGTTGAAGTTAAGGAGAAAAAGAAAAATGATGCTTATGAGCGCTTAACAAACCGAGAGCAGCAGGTTTTGCGCCTTCTGGTTGAAGGGATTTTGGTAAAAGAAATCGCAGAAAAACTTTTTATTAGTCCCAAAACAGTTGAAAATCACCGTGGAAGTATTATGAAAAAACTCGACATACACACAACTCTTGAACTTATACGTTATGCAGTTGATGTCGGTCTCGTAGAACAGAACTATGCTGTAAGCTGATACAAAAGAGTCAAGACCACCAAAAATATTCCAGTTAGTCCGTTGTTGTTTTGCAGGGGGAAGTTGTTTAGAGGTTTGACGGGTTTTCCTGATGATAAGGGAATACCGTGCTTCTGCTACTCTTTTACTTCCATGCTCACTTTGTCGGAATCAAGAGAAGTTTTGCCCGTAATGATTTTTAAAATTTCACTCCCAACAGGCGGACAGCCTTTAACAAATTTTTCCTGTTTAAATTTTGCCATACAGTTTCCGATACAAATGGTATTTTTCGGAACTTTATCGTGGCCCTTGCCGATGGCGATGCTGATATTAGTATTCTCTGGAAAATAGTCCGGGATGACCTTCCCATATTTTTTTAAAAACAGAATCAGGGTTGACTGACAGGCACTGCATGAGTTTTTATCAAGGATATTGAATTCCGGGAATTCCATTGAAAGGTTATCCGGCGGGGGAGAAAACGGAGAAACAAGATCCTTCCATGTTGCGGGGCGGGTTTTTATTTTTTCAATATCTATAATACCATATCCGCGTTCTGCACCCATACGAAGATGCGGGATGTCTTCAGCGCACAAGCCCATTAGCCTGCAAGCTATTGAATCAACCGCAAAAGCATCTGTTCCGGCAACAACCAGACCCAGTTTTTTTGCTTTACCGCCGCTGGGGCCCATTCCTTCCATTCCCACAGTGCCGTCTATAATTGAAAGATGGGGTCTAAGCACACCAGACATATCCGCAATTGCCACATTAAGCGGCATTTCATCCATGTCGTTAAGCATGGGAAGCATGTGCAGGTCCACCTTGCTTCTGCGCCACAGACAGCCTTTCATGTTTTTAATCGAAAGTGTTGCTAAAGTATGCATATGAATTTTCATAACCGGGATAGAGACAATAATGTCATGATCAAAAACATCCGCGCATACCTTTATTTCTTTTATTGCCTTGCCGTCAGGTATTTCAAGGGACACAAATGGCCGTTTGTCCATATCAATAAGCCTGCAGTTTCGTTCACGTGCCACGGCAGCAATACCTGTTGCCTTAAAAGCCTCCTGTGTATTTACCCCGGTAATCGGGCTTTCTCCCACGGAGACATCAGCTCCTGCCTGTTTAAATGCGTCAATAGCCGCGGCTACCACCTGGGGGTCTGTGGTGATTCCCTCTCCGCTTGAAGCAATCCTTCCGGCATTAGGTTTTAAAAGAACTTTTTTCCCTTTGGCGGGAGAAAGGTCTATCTTTTTAATTGCATTAAGCGTGTTTTTATATGCCCCCTCACCTGCCGCAACATAAACCCGCGGCAAATCGAGGTTAGGTTCAAAAAGGTTGTTTTTTATTATTTTTTTATTTTCGGACATAATTATTTCTGTACAGAAGGAGTAAGTTTTCTATTTTATGGGAATAATTATTCAGTGCTTTGTCTGCAAAATCTGGCCATTCGTCAGGTTTAGAGTATAGGACAAAGAAAATTCTATTTCAACAGAATTGAACGATCAAAATCTAAAAGATGATAAGTTCGGTGTTTCTTTTAAATGAGTGAAAAGAAAAACAAAACACCGGCAAATTCTTCTGAAGCTATTTTTACTTAATTATTTACAATGCCTGGAGAGCTATAAATATTCTTTACTTGAAGATGGCAATGATACCTTGGAAAATGATTCAAAAAAGTTTTATTAAATAGTTACTGGTTTGTTAGGGTAGAAAACAAAGATAAAGACAATCTTTTTATGAAAATTGCTCTCTTTACAACCCTTGTAGAAACTGGTAAATTAATTAATTTTGATATATCATTTTAGAAAATTATTTTGAAAAGTTTAAAATGAAAAGCAAAGAAATGAATCTTAAAAAGTCTGATTCGGAAGAGAGACAACTCGTACCTTCAAAATCAGGTCTTCCTGTTTCCAGAGACCCTCTTCAGGCGTATTTGGCGGAGATTAGAAAAACCCCGCTTTTAACTATTGAGGAAGAAAAAGCGCTTACTCAAAAATATAAGGAAACTGGGGACAAGGATATTGCATACAGGCTGGTAACGGCAAATCTTCGTTTAGTGGTGAAAATAGCTCTCGAATATCAGCGCCAATGGATATTTAATTTGATGGATTTGATTCAGGAGGGAAATCTCGGCCTGATGCAGGCGGTTAAAAACTATGATCCATACAGGGGGGTAAAGCTTTCATATTATGCTTCTTACTGGATAAAGGCGTATATTTTAAAGTTTATCATGGACAATTGGAAGCTGGTAAAAATAGGAACCACCCAGATACAGAGAAAACTCTTTTTTAATCTCCAGAAAGAAAAAAATCGTCTTGAAAAATTGGGGTTTCGAGCCGGGCCTGAACAGCTTGCCAAGGCACTGGGCACGGAAGAAGAAAAAATCATCGAAATGGAACAGCGCATGGGAGACTGGGAGCCATCTCTTGACCAACCTGTTGGGGAGGACTGGAAAGAAACCCGCGGAGATATGATGACTGCGGATAAAGAGTTTTTTGACCTTAAAATAGCTGATAATGAGCTCCAGAAGCTGTTTAATAAAAAGCTCAAAGGGTTTATGTCCCAAATAAATGAAAAAGAACTTAAAATCCTTGAAAAAAGAATACTTTCTGAAGCACCGCAAACCCTGATGGAGATAGGGACGGAATACGGGATAACAAAGGAAAGAGTAAGACAGATAGAAAGCAGGCTGAAAAAGAAGATTAGAGAGTATATGAAAGAAGAAATTCAGGATTTTAGTAATCTGGATGCATCTTTTGACGAAAAAGAGGAATAATTATATAGATATCCTCCTTGACTGTGTCCTATAAATGATTACTTTTAAATGATACGCTGTAAAAGGATTGCTGAAGTAAAAGCTCTGGAGACTGTCCGGAAAATAAAATTGTTAATTTTAGACAAATACGGTTCATTGAAAGATCCCCTGTTCGTTTATACAGAATGATTGAAAACAAGGGATTTATCTGTGTGATACTTATCTGATAAAACATAAGAAAGGAAAAGGTTCTAAATTAAAATTTAGCCTTTTATTGATATGACAAAACGTGACTACTATGAGATTCTGGATGTTAGCAAAAACTCATCTGCCGATGAGATTAAAAAGTCTTATCGCAAGCAGGCTTTAAAGTATCATCCGGATAGAAACCCTGACGACCCGGAAAGCGAAGAAAAGTTTAAAGAAGCAAGTGAAGCTTATGAGGTTCTAAGTGATTCTGAAAAACGGGGTCTCTATGACAGGTATGGTCATGACGGGCTGAAAAATTCCGGATTTTCCGGATTTTCTGGATTTGATGATATCTTTTCATCCTTTGGCGATGTTTTTGAAGATTTTTTCGGTATGGGCGGATTCGGAGGAAGACAAAGCGGCCGTTCAGGTGCTAGAAAAGGTCAGGATTTGAGATATGACTTAAATATTTCTTTGCGTGAAGCGGCTTTTGGGATTGAAAAGGAGATCGAGGTCACAAAAAACGTTCTTTGTGAAACCTGTAGCGGGTCAGGCGCCAAGTCCGGAACATCTCCGGAAACCTGTTCAACCTGTGGAGGCGCAGGAAGGGTAATGCAGCAGCAGGGTTTTTTCAGTATGGCCACAGCCTGTCCTGAATGCCGTGGAACCGGAACTATCATAAAAGAACCTTGCAGGGACTGTCGTGGAGCCGGAAAAATCAGGCAGACCAAGAACCTTAAGGTAAAGATTCCTGCTGGTGTTGAGACCGGCATGCGGCTTAAACTGGCAAACGAAGGAGAACCAGGAGAAAAAGGCGGGCCCAACGGCAACCTTTATGTTTTTATCATAGAAGATGAAGATTCGTTCTTTAAAAGGCACAACAATGATATTGTTTGCCAGATACCCCTCTCATTTTCACAGGCTGCACTGGGTGCTGAAATAAACATACCCACCATTAAGGATGAAGAAAAACTTAAGATACCAAAAGGAACACAGGCTAATGATCTTTTAACCATAAAAGGGGCCGGTATTCCAAGTATTAACCATAATGGCCGGGGAGATCAGATAATACAGGTCATTTTAAAAACACCAAAGAAACTTTCTCGAAGGGAACAGGAGCTTTTTCAAGAACTGGCAAAGATGGAACAGGAAAATGAAAAAAATTCCGGTTTTTTTAAAAACCTTTTTAATCAGTAAACCCGTTTTTATTCTTACTTTTAATTTTTTGTTTCTTTTCTTTTTTACGGTCTATTGTTTTTCAGCGCCTGAACTGTCCGTAAAAATAGACAAAGACAAGGTATTTGCGGAGAACCCTTTTTCCCTTGTTCTGGAAATCTTCTGGCAGGGGACGGCTGATGACTTTATCATTGTTCCACCAGCACCTTCTTTTTCTGAAAAAATCAAACAAATATCTTCTTTCTTCTCATCGTCGACCACAGAACAGTCTTATCATCTTACTTATAGCTATACGCTTCAGCCTGCAGAAGCAGGGAAATGTAGTATTCCTCCTATTGAAATTAAATACTGGGCCAAAGGTGATGACCAGGAGAGAACCCTTTTAACGAATGAAATTTCTCTAGAAATAAAAAATATCAGCTATATTTCCAAATCTATGATGTTGGTAATACTTTCTGTTTTTGGAATTCTTGTTATGGTGGCCTTTTATTTTTTTATTCGTGATCGGCGTAGACTGAAAAAGAAAAAAGCGGGAAGCGGTGATGGACTTCTTGACAAAGAAGACCTCTTGAAAACATATGATGCCTGCAAAAGATATAAAACAGAAGGAAATTATACCGGGTTTTATCAAACAGCGATTGAAATATTAACAAAAACCACCCTGGATGAGGGCATGATTATCGATGACCTGAGAAAGGTTTGTGAAAAAGTTGAGTTTGGCAGCTACAGCCCGCCTTCTGAAGAAATAGAACCTGTTTTTAGAAGGATAACAAAGGTCATGGAAAAAACCTTTTCTGACAAAAAAGAGCTCGGGCTTGAATATAAAAAATATTGTAAATGAGGGTTTTTCCGTTTTCTTTTGGGAAGTATCTATGTTTTTTTATGATGGTTTATGATTGCTTTTAAAAAGTTGTATTCCGGGTCATGGAAAGCTGGTTTTTTCCGGTACTTTCCAGTAGGATAAAAGCTTTAAGCAAACAGCAAATATTAAATATATGTTTTGGAGGAAAACGAATGCAGGCTAATATCCAGGAAATTACTAAAGAGGTTGAAAAACAGAGCCAAGTCACCACACGTATAATAAATGAGGTGCGTAAGATAATTGTGGGACAGGACTATCTTATTGAAAGGCTGCTGATCGGTCTGTTGTCTAACGGACATATCCTTGTGGAAGGTGTTCCCGGACTTGCAAAGACAACAGCGGTAAACGCTCTTGCAAAAACCATTAATACCGGGTTTCAACGGATACAGTTCACTCCGGACCTGCTTCCTGCAGATCTTATTGGAACCCAGATATACGAGCCAAAGACTGGTGATTTTTCAATTAAGAAAGGACCTGTTTTTACCAACATTATACTTGCGGATGAAATAAACAGGGCACCTGCAAAGGTACAGAGCGCCCTGCTAGAAGCGATGCAAGAGAGACAAGTAACCATTGGGTCATCAACGTTTTTACTGGAAAATCCGTTTTTAGTAATGGCGACGCAGAACCCGATTGAACAGGAGGGAACCTATCCTCTGCCCGAAGCACAGGTGGACAGGTTCATGCTAAAACTTAAGATCAATTATCCAAATAAGGCGGAAGAAAAAGAGATTGTAAAACGTGTTACAGCTGAAGAACAAAATGAGATACAGGCTGTTGCCTCACCTTCTGAGATTCTTGGAATACAGAAATTGGTTAACCGGATCTACATTGATGAAAAACTTCAGGACTATATCCTGGAAATAATTTTTGCCACCCGGGAACCAAAGGTTTTTGGAATAGAAATAGAGGATCTTATTCAGTACGGAGCCTCGCCGCGCGCATCCATTTACCTTAACCAGGCGGTTAAGGCGTATGCTTTTTTACAGGGAAGAGGGTATGTGGTTCCTCAGGACATAAAGACCGTGGGTCTGGATATTCTTCGGCACAGGGTTATCTTAAGCTATGAAGCAGAAGCAGAAGACCTGACTTCAGACGATATTATAAATAAGATATTTGAAAATATTGAAGTACCGTAAACAATAAATAAAACATTTAGAGTGTTAAACGATTTGGAAGTTTTTGTTTAACATGCGTTCTTATTGTTAATAAAAATATAGTCTAAGTAAGCCATGATTAAAAAAGAGATATTCAGAAAGATTCGTAATATTCATATCCGAACCAACCATATGGTGAATGATGTTTTTGCGGGCGAATATGAAAGTGCTTTTCGCGGACGTGGAATGGAGTTTGAGGAAGTGCGTGAATATACTCCGGGTGATGACATTAGAGATATCGACTGGAATGTAACCGCACGCTTTGGACATCCCTTTGTAAAGGTTTTCAGAGAAGAGCGCGAACTAACTATAATGCTTATGGTTGACATCAGTTCATCAGGCCTGTTCGGTTCTTATAAACAGTTTAAACAGGAGCTTGCCGCGGAAATTGCATCGGTTCTTGCTTTTGCAGCTACAAAAAATAATGACAAGGTGGGGCTTATTATTTTCAGTGATAATATCGAAAAATTTATTCCGCCTCAAAAAGGCAAAAACCATGTTTGGCGGGTTATAAAGGAAGTTCTTGATCATAACCCGGTCTCCACCGGGACCGATATTGCAGGCGCTCTTAACTATCTAAATAAAGTAATACGGAAAAAGGCAGTTACTTTTCTTATCTCAGATTTTATCTGTGACAACTATGAACAGGCCTTAAGAATAACCGGGAAAAAACATGACCTCATTTCCGTTTCCATCACTGATCCTCGCGAACTTAGTCTTCCTCAAGCCGGCATTGTGGAACTTTTAGATGCGGAAACAGGTGAAACCGTTTTAATCGATACCTCTGATTCTAATTTTAGAAAAGGATATTCTCTTTTGTCTCAGAAAAAACTTAATGAAAGGTTTGAACTTTTCAGGTCTGCAAAGATTGATTATATAGATATCAGAGCAGAGGTGCCTTATCTTGACCCTATTATGAAATTTTTCAGAATGCGGGAGAAACGGTTATGAACAAAACAGTCTTTATTTTAAGCTTTTTAAGCATATGTCTTGCTCTCGGGGTAACTCTCTTTGGCTTGAATGCTATTAAACAGCCTTCTGTCTCCGGGACATGGACCTCTGAACACCAGCGCGCACTTGCCGGGAAGCTCAATGGCGCAGGCCTTACTCTGGAAGCGATTAAAGAATATGAAGACTATTTAAGAACAGCACCGCTTGATAAAAAACAGCTTGCAAATCTTTCGTATACCATTGGAAAAATGTATATGGAAGAAGGAAAGTATGAAAAGGCACTTTCATTGTTTTACCGGGTTGAAATTGCGGATCCGGATACGGACCTAAAAATAGAACTCGGGCCCAAAATAATTAACTGCCTCGAAAGAACAGGAAAATATAATGCAGCGGAATACGCTTTAAATAAAAGAACATCCAACAGGGAAGAAAAAAAGGGAAAGACCGGCCAGGTTGCAGCAATAATAGGAGAGGAAAAGATTTTTGTTGAAGATATAAATTTATCTATTGATGCAATGCCGGAATGGATGAGAAAACAGGTTTCGACAAAAGAGGGCAAAGCAGAATACCTAAAAAAATATGTGGCCGATGAACTTTTTTTTCGTAAAGGAATAAAGCTGGAATATGATAAAAGTCCTGAACTGAGAAAAAGACTTGCTGCAGTTGAAAAGGAGCTGGTTGTTAACAAGGTTCTTGAACAAGAGATCAAGAACAAGATAAAGATAGAAGATGATGATCTGAAAAACTTTTTTGAAGCGAATAAAAACAGGTATGTAGAGAAAGAAGCGGTTAAGGTTTGTCTGATTAAAGCGGGAATGAAAGAGATTGCTGAAAAAATTGCTGCAGAGCTTAAAACGGAAAAGACTTTCGAAGCTATGGCAGAAGAGATTTCTCTGGACAAACAAACTGCTGCGAATAAAGGAAAATTTAAGAGCTGGGTCAGAAAAGGTGAAGACGATTTAGGCATTGGTAACGTTGACAAAATATCAAACATTCTTTTCTCTGCAAAAAAAGGAGAAATAACGTCTCCAGTTGAAGCCGGCGGCTACTATTACCTGTTTCGAATAGAAGAAAAAAGACCGGAGAAGGTTCCTGCGTTTAAAGAGGTAAAAGAAAGAGTGAGCAACGACTACTTCGTGCAGAAACTGCAGTCCAATTACCAGAGCCTACTGGAGCAGATACTCAAAAGCTCAGAAGTAAAACTTTCCCCTGAGGTTTTTGAAGGAGGGTCTGCTCAGTGAGAAGGCTTTTCGTATTATTGGTTTTAGTCAGCCAGATTTTTGTTTTATCCTGTACCGGGAAAAGTGAAGATAAAACAAAAAACGCTGTTATATCAGACTTCCCACCGGTAAAAGTGATTGCAAAAACAGACCGGACAAAAGCAACTGTTACACAGTCTATCATGTACACTGTCAGCGTTCAGTATGCTCCCGAGATTAAGGTCAGTATGCCCGAACCCGGATCAAAAATTGCAGGTCTTAGAATTACTGATTTCGGAGAAAAGGGCCCTTTGGAAAGAGACGGACAGCTGATGCATGAAAAATGGTTTAAGCTTCAGCCGGATATTGTTGGAACCTACATAATTCCCTCAATGACTGTCTCCTATACTGAAGGAACAGGTGATAAAAAAGAACTTAAAACCCCTCAGGTATTTCTGGAAGTGATTTCCGCACTTACAAATGAAGAAGGTGAAAAATCAGTTGATATTATTGATATCAAACCCCTTCAGAAAATGGAAAGGGACTTGAAGCCTTTTATTCTAGTCGGTTGTGCTGCGGCAGGGTTGCTGGCTGCTCTGGCCTGTATTTTTTTATATTTAAAAAAAAGAAAGAAAAATTTGATTAAAAAAAGAAGACCTGCGCACCTTATCGCTCTTGAGGATATTGAAAAACTTGAAAAGGATGGTTTGGTAGAACGCGGAATTGTCAAAGAATACTACTTTAGACTTTCAGACATTTTCAGGACATATATCGAGAACAGGTTTGATATTCCTGCGGTTGAGCAGACTACCCCCGAGCTTGTTCCAGAGATCAATAAGCTGGGGAAAATAGATTCTGTGATAAAATTAAAAACCGAAGAATTTCTGAAATATTCCGACCTTGTCAAGTTTGCAAAATATTCTCCTGAACAGGAAGAGATCGAGGTAAACAGGCAGAAAATTGTATCTGTTATAGCGGAAACAAAAGAAGAAGAAAAAGATGAAACCAAACAAACCTGATATAGACGCTTGGACTTAACCTATGTTTCGTTTTGAAGATCCCTGGCTGCTTTTTTTGCTGGCCCTAATACCATTAATGCTCTTTTACGAGTGGAAAAAGATCGGCAGCAGCCAGATTCGGTTTTCATCCTTAATGGTATTAAAGCAACTTAAAATACCTTCTTCTCTGGGCATAAGAAAAAGTCTGGTGTTTTTGCGGATAATTGCGGTAGCTCTTTTTGTGCTGGCCCTCGCAAGACCACAATCCGGGATTAAGTCAACTGAGATCTCAACCGAAGGTATAGACATCATGCTATGTCTTGATACCTCAGGCAGCATGAAGGCCCTTGATTTTGAGGATAAGGGAAAACGCGTAACCCGGCTTAAAGTGGTTAAGAAAGTTGTGGGGGAATTTATTAGGGGTAGAAAAAACGATCGTATCGGGATGGTGGTTTTTGGTGAAGAGGCGTTTACTCAGTGTCCTCAGACCCTTGATTATGGAGTACTCTTAAGTTTGCTTGATAGTGTTGAAATCGGGATGGCTGGTGATTCAACATCCATTGGTTCTGCAATTGGTATCTGCACGAAACGGTTAAAAGACTTAAAATCAAAATCAAAGGTCGTTATTCTTTTAACTGACGGAAGAAGTAATTCCGGAATCTTAAATCCGATTACTGCTGCAGATATTGCAAAAACCTATAATATCAAAATATATACAATCGGTGCGGGTACAGAAGGAGAAGCTCCTTTTCTGGTAGATTCATTTTTTGGTAAACAGTATGTCTATCAAAAGGTGGATCTTGATGAAAAATCACTTAAAGAGATTGCTAAAAAAACAGGCGGTAAATATTTTCGTGCAACAAATACCGAAGCACTTAAAAATATTTATGAACAGATTGACAAAATGGAACGGACAGAAGTTAAGATAAAAGAGTATATGGAGTATGATGAACTCTTTATTTACTTTATTTTACCCGGACTATTCTTTTTATTAATTGAGATAATTTTGTCTAATACACGGTTTGGGAAGATCCCCTGAGTCAGGGATGAACCATTTGCCTGTCAGAGGTTGAGAAGTAGTGGGCAGCAATTAGCTGGCTGCAAATTACTTAGAGCACTTAAAATATTTAAAACTAATTAATTTTATAACTAAATATGAAATTTGGTAATTTATCATACTTTTTCCTTTTATGGCTGATCCCGGGCCTTATCTTTTTTTATATTTATGCTTTTATCCAGAAGGAGAAAGCAATAAAAGCATTTTGCGGGGATGCACTTTTTTCAAAACTTGTTCCATCTGTTCAAAAGGGAAGACAAAAACTAAAGGTCATTCTTTTGCTTGTCGGGATTATTTTTTTAATTATTTCTCTGGTGCGTCCCAAATGGGGGTTTCATTGGGAAGACATTAAGAGAACCGGAATTGATATTATTGTTGCGGTTGATGTTTCAAAGAGCATGCTGGCTGAGGATGTCAGCCCAAACCGCCTTGAAAGAGCAAAAAGAGAGGTCTATGATCTTTGTCAGATGCTTGAAGGCGACAGGATCGGTCTTATTGCTTTTGCCGGAACAAGTTTTGTCCAGTGTCCTCTTACCCTGGACTATGCTGCATTCAGAATATTTCTGGACTATCTTGATCCGGACCTGATTCCGACTCCGGGCACTGCAATAGGAAGCGCCATAAGAAAAGCAACGGAATCTTTTTCAAGAAAAGAAAGAAAATCAAAAGCCTTAATTATTATGACAGACGGCGAAGATCATGGAAGCAAACCCATTGAAGCGGCAAAGGAAGCAAAAAAAGAAGGTGTGAAAATATTTACCATAGGTATTGGGAAAAAAGGAGGAACACCCCTTCCTCTTGCAGACGGTTCAGGCGGTTTTTTAAAAAACAGAAAAGGGGACGTGGTGTTAAGTAAACTTGATGAAAAAACGCTTCAGAAAATAGCTCTTGAAACAGGCGGAAGTTATGTGCGCTCTGTTACCGGCGATATGGATCTTGACAAAATATATAAAAGTGCCATAAAAGGAACAATGGAAAGTAAAGAACTAAAATCCACCCGTCAGAAAAGATGGGAGGAACGTTTTCAGTGGTTTATCTTTTTAGCGCTCATATTTCTCAGCTTTGAATTTTTTATACGAGAAAAAAAATAGTTCTATTATTCAAGCCAGGATTAACAGCTTATGGACTCTATTCCTGAAATAACCATACTTTTCCAGAGGTTCGGTGTTGCACTGGTGCTTGGTCTTATAATCGGTGTTGAGCGTGAGAATGAAAAAAGCGAAGCTTTTGCCGGTATTAGAACTTTTCCCCTCATATCTTTAATGGGTTGTACCTGTGCAATGATCAGTCAGCTTTTTGTTCCATGGATCTTTGCCGCGGCCTTTGTGATTCTTGCAGCACTTGTGATTACGACTCACATTCTTGCTTCTCCGAAAAGAACCGGAATTACAACAGAAATCGCAGCCTTGCTGACTTTTCTTTTCGGGGGACTGGTCTGGTGGCAGATGACACCTCTTGCAGCGGCCCTCTCGTTTGTAACGATCCTTCTTTTAGCAACAAAAGAACCCCTTGAAAGAATTTCGAAAAAAATAGGGCAGCAGGATATTGCGGCAGCCCTGCAGTTTGGACTTATTACTCTGATCATCCTTCCCGTTCTTCCGGACAAAACATTTGGACCGCTTGATGTCTTAAATCCTTATAATATCTGGCTGATGGTTGTTCTTATTGCGGGTATTAATTTTATAGGTTATGTCCTTATAAAAATACTCGGGGCGAAACAGGGCATTCTGCTTGCCGGGGTTCTAGGTGGGATCGGATCAAGTACTGCTGTTACTCTGAGTTTCACAGCGAAAAGTAAAAAGGAAGTTACTCTCGCTCCTCTTTTTGCGCTTGGAACTGTGATTGCATCCTCCATTATGTTTGTCCGGGTCCTGGTGGAAGCGTTTACAGTAAATCCTTCTGTTGGAAGAATTCTTTTAATTCCGATCTCTTGTGCCGGTATGTCAGGTCTGTTATGCTGCGCTTTGGTCTGGTTCTTAAAACTTAAACACCTTGAAAAACCCTCTGAAAAAGAGGACATCAAAACCTCAAACCCGTTTGAACTCTGGCCCGCCCTTTTGTTTGGACTTCTTTTCGCGGTTATTCTGTTTGTATCAAAAGGAGCACAGAACCTTTTCGGCACATCAGGAATATATCTTTCAAGTATTATTACCGGACTGACTGACGTGGATCCCATAACCCTATCTCTTTCTAACCTGGCAGGCACAACCATAACAGACACTGTTGCAGCCAGAGGTATAACGCTTGCCGCCCTTTCAAATACTTTTGTTAAAATGCTGATTACCTTTACAGGAGCGCCAAGGCTTATCAAGTATGCGTTCCCCATATTTTCTGTAATGATCGTAACCGGACTTGTGGTGTGTTTTGTTCTGATATAGTTAACGGAGATTAAGCTGTCAAGAGTGTATCCCTAACCCTTAGATGTTTCCAAATTTTTCTATGCAAAAAAGAAGTATGATGCTCCCAGGTCATTCAAAAGACAGAGAGACTTTAGCCAACCTAGCGACAGGTGGAATCCCTGCTTTGCGTGAATTTCGCAAACAGTTTTTGCATACTCTACGTAGAATAATTGATTCAGAAACTGAAATTATTTATCCTGAAACATTAGAGGATTTTGCGGTTTATGACAACAAAGGAAATTTGGTCGAAATAGTACAAGTCAAAGATCACAAAACTCCATTGGCTTTTTCTGAATTAAAAACTTTTTTCCAACGGGCCACTCAAATTATAAAAAACCAGCCTAAAGTACGTATTGTTCTGGCATCCTATGGGGAACTCGGCCTGGAACTGAAGCAAAATATAGGTGCCGATGAAACCATTCTAAAAAAGAACAAGAAATTTAATACACCCGATATACGGAAAGTCCTTCAGTGTCTCAAATATAAACCACTTAATGAAGAGAACGAACTTAACGCGATAAAGACTTTTCTTACTGAAAACCCGATGTTGAGTGGTGATTGGCAAACCGCTTTTGACCTGCTAATGCAAGATCTTTATAAGGGGGCTGAAAAAGGAAAGGCATATACTCGTCAGGAATTGCATGAATATTTGCAGCATATTGGTAAGTATCTTGTGGAGCGTGAAGCCCATCACAAGGAATGGGGCGTCTCTATTTTCTCATTAGTAAAACAGGAAACAGAGGAGAAAGAACAACTCCGAGAAACATTTTACGAAGGTATTGCTGCAAGTTGGGCTCACATCTCTGCGGGTTTGGATATTGTTCGTGAACAACATTTGAAAGCTATTGAAAAAGGTTTTAAAAACAATAACGTCGTCATTGTTCACGGTGCGTCTGGACAGGGCAAATCGGCACTTGCTTATCGATATCTCCATGATTACTGCCCTTCTGCATCCCGCTATGAAATTAGAGATTTGAGCACACCTAAGCGTGCACTGGAAGTTGCAACTGCCCTTGCTGGTTATGGAATTCCTTTAACTTTCTATTTTGATGCCAGCTATAAAGACAAGGGACTACCTGAATTTTTGCGACGTATTGGAGAATTGAAACATATCAGTTGTCTGGTAACCATACGAGAGGAAGATTGGCGGCTGATCGATTTAACTTCTATAGATATAAAATTTACGGACTTAGAACTATGCTTTAATAGGAAGGAAGCCCAAGGTCTCTATACAACATGGGAAAAATATAGAGGTAGCTGTTTTCCTGATTTTGAGCAAGCTTGGGCAAAATTTTCGGAAGAAGGTCCGTTATTGGAGTTTGTGCACTTGCTAACTCATACAGAAAGTCTAAGTAACCGCTTGCGAAAGCAGTATGAGCGAATTGTTGATGAAATCGATTGTCACCAGCGTTCAAAAAATGACCTCAAATTGATTGAATATGTTGCGGTGGCAGGAGCTTGTGGTGCGCGTATTGATTTATCCAAATTCTCTGGCGATGCAACACTAATGCGTTCAATTTCTCGTTTGGAAAAAGAATACATGCTTCGTCTTAGTAACGATGAACGTTATTTAATTGGTCTGCATCATATCCGCTCGATTACTCTCTTGTCTATTATCACTGATTCCGTCATTCGTCCATGGGTATCATTAGCAACAGAGTGCCTGCCATTTTTGGAGGACGCAGATTTAGAGATTTTCTTGCTACATAGTTTTAGATCTCATCCTGAAGAATCGAAAGCGTTACTGGAATATTTGGGAAAAACTAAGTACAGCACTTGGACAGGAGTCGGTGGGGTAGCGAGGGCTATGCTGTGGAAAGGAATTAACGAATATATCCAAAATAATCAAGAATTGCTTAAACAAGTTTATGATAAAGTAGGAGATGGTTGGTTACCTATATTAAATTTAGATTTTCTTGAATTATTAGAATCTGATCCAACAAGTTTGGGGATTTTAGACCTTCTACCGGAACAAGGAAAAATACAAGCAGAACAATGGCGAAAAAAATTAACGCCCAAACCAGAAATTTTTACAATAATTGATAATTGATTAAAAGAAATAAAATTTCCACCTCTACCAAAGAATGAACAAGAAAATGACTGGCAAGAATTTGGCCAGGTTCTATATTGGATAGGCTCTCGAAAAATAGATAAAGGTTTGTATGACTATCTTGATTGGAAACTATTACGTCAAGCTGTTGATAAATTACCTTTGGAAAGTCTGGCTAGCTTAATTTATGGATTGTGGCATGCGCTTTCTAATGAAGGCTTTTTTGTTGAATGGTATGAAGAGGTTCGTACTCTATTGCTTAACCGTTATCGAAGAGAAAAATATACGCCTTATATTGAAGAACAGAATAGTGTAATGCGAGCTCATTTTATTGTACCTTTGGAAGAATCTGAAACTAGTGAAGCAGAAACCTTAAATGATGGAGAAAGCTTGCACCGTATGGCATTAAGTCATATAGAATTATTAGCTCAACTATTTCCAGACTGTACTGGGTATGGCTGTCAGGGATATGGTCATCAGATTTTTGATTTTGAGGTACCTGATGATTCAGCAAAAAATAATGTTGTTGCGAGATATTTGATACCACTCTGGATAATTCAAATTAATAAGACGGCGCGCATTTTGGTGAGCCACTTATTCAGACCATTAACTTGGAAAAGCTACAGTACACAAATATTTCAAATACGTTCAAATACAGTCCAATGTTTAGATGTATTACGTAAAAATTTGTCCAGTCATTTCCGCAGCAAAAAAGTTGTTCAACAACTTGTAAGACTTTCGGATACTGCCCAGTGGAAAGAATGTTCGCAATTAGTTAATAAGGTTCCTAATCTACCATTTGAAGCTCTTGACAATTGGGGGTATACAGAAGAAAAACAGAAGACTTCCCCAAGCAAAAAACAATCTAGCTTCAAAGAAGAATTTATTATTTCTTCTTATTTAAAGCGTTACAAACCTTATTTGCAGATAAAAGATAAATTTTTCCGGGGACTAAATAATTTTCTTAATCAATCCCCACATTTTTTAGTCGCAAATTCTTTTCTTGGTAAAGTCAAAGGCAATCAGGAACGCCTTAAATTTGAACAAACCATACAAGAATTAAATCTTCAAATAGATAAACCGTTTCTTTCGGGTTTCAATTTGGCTGAAGCATTAAAAGTATTGCCAAAATTTCAACTTCTATATCGTAAACATTTTGTAAACTTTTTCGATGACGGGAAATTGTCTGAGCTAGAGCAAAGGGAAGACCAAACACTACGTGCGCTATGGTGCTTATGGTTTTATTTCTCCAGTGAGCCTGCACGCCACATGGCTATGCCTGGCAAAGCAACTCTCGCACAACTGGATGGACGAATGCTGGCAATTCGCAAGCGCATTGATAAGTCACTAAAAAAAGCTTCAATAGAGGAACTGCAGTATTGTAACTTGGGTGATGCCTTACAATTTGAGGATAAACCAGCGCTATGGATAACCGTAGATGGGGTCAATCCTCTTGAAGTTTACTCACAACTTGAACCCTTGTTTATGTTACTCAAAAAAACTTTAGGGGATATTAAACTGCACTCTCTTAAATATTATGCCATAGAGTTCCAATGGCAAAACTTTGTTATTGTACCGTTGTGCAGGGGTAAACTATTGGAAAACCATGTGTGGTCGATCCCCACCTATCAGTTCATTTCTGAACTGAATCAAAACGAAGGATTGAGCAATATTAACTTAGTTCCCCGCAAAATTGATCAATCAGCAACAACTCGTCTGGGGTTGAAACGGTGGGAACCTGCACTACTTAAAGATGCAAAACTATTTTTTCAAAGCGCAGCAACCCTACAATTACGCCTTCGTCACATGGTGCAAATAGATGACTTTCCAGACTTGGATGAAACGGGGGTTCAAATAATTCAAGACTATTTCGATGAACTCAAGAAACGACTTAGTAGGGATCTTGAACAAGTAATAAATAAGGCTGCAAAGCTGGTTCCTTTGTGTGAGCAAGTTACGGAAGAAAAGCACGGTGCGTTCGCAGTTGAATGTTTACAATTGGCCTCTGAACAGATATCTGAAATCTACGAAAAAATAATTCCTAATGACCTTGATAACGGCCAAGCTAATTTGACTATGGATTCTTTGAAAAAATGGCAAGAGCAGGTATCTTCCATACAGGGAGATATATTTATGCTTTATCTTCTTTGGTGTGGTTATATCGTTTGTCAGCATAAGCCTGAGATTAAAATTATAACATAAGAGTAAAAACCTAATACGGACCGCGTCTACCTTTGGCCATAGACTAAAAAACGTAACTGGGGACAATCTTTTGTTGAAGATAAAAGCTTTCAGGTTAACACGAATTGCGGAAGGTTGAGAGTTCTATTTGTTTGTATAAATCTTGCTATTTCACACTCATAATAATTATCTTACTTTAAAGCGTTTTGTGCTATAATTTTCAGATTAATATAAATTTTAAAGTATTTTTAGGTGAAAGGAAAAAACATGAAAATAATTCTGCTGGGCCCTCCAGGGGCAGGAAAAGGTACTGTAGCAAACCTCTTAAAATCTCATGATAACTCTGTTCATATCTCGACCGGAGACATCTTAAGAAATGCAGTAAAGGCTGGGACACCTCTTGGTGTTGAAGCAAAGGGATACATGGACAGGGGAGACCTGGTTCCGGATTCACTCATTATGGGTATGATGGAAGAGCGTTTAAAAGAAGATGATTGTCAGAAAGGTTTTATCTTTGACGGTTTCCCAAGAACAATTCCCCAGGCCGATGCGTTGACAGAGCTTTTAAACAAGCTCGACCTTAAACTTGATTTTGTGGTTAACCTTGAAGTTGGAAAAGATGTTGTGCTTGACAGGCTTACCACCCGAAGAACCTGTACAAACTCCTCGTGTCAGGCGATCTACAATACAAAAAGCAATCCAACAAAAGTAGATGGTATTTGTGACAAGTGCGGCAGTCCCGCGATTCAGAGAAGTGATGAAACCGAAGAAGCAATCTTAAACAGACTTGAGACCTATAACAAGTCTACGGCTCCGCTGATTGATTATTATGAAAACAAGGGACAACTTAAAAGCGTTGAAGCTTTGACCAGTGATGCCGTTGTAAAAGAAGTCACCTCTGCACTATAATTTGTTATTCAATTTGCACCAGACCGGGGCTAAGTAAGTATCCGGTCTGGTGCAAAATATTTCAAAATCCCCTTTCCTGAAAATCAGGAGTTTCCTGATGGAAACAAAAAAGCCCCCATCAATAAAAGAACTTTTAGAAAAAGCAAAACAGTTTCCTCTAAAACCCGGTGTGTACCTGATGAAGGACAGTAACGCTACGGTCATTTATGTGGGGAAAGCAAAAATACTTAAAAACAGAGTGTCCTCTTATTTTCAGAAACACCACAGCACAGAAAGAAAAACAGCTGTGATGGTATCAAAAGTATATGATATTGATACCATTGTAACGGCAACTGAAAAAGAGGCCCTGATCCTTGAGAACAATCTTATAAAAGAATACCGTCCACGGTTTAATGTTATTTTCAGAGATGATAAAGAATATCCTTACCTTAGACTATCTGTAAAAGAGGCTTTTCCAAATCTTACTATTGCCAGAAAACCCAAAAAGGACGGTAACCGGTATTTTGGGCCCTTTGCATCTGCTCAGGCAGTGAGAGAAACATTAAAAGTTATTAAAAAGCTTTTTCCTTTAAGAAAATGTTCTACCCGGAAAATGAACAACAAAAGGCCATGCATGTACTATCAGCTGGGACAGTGTTTTGCGCCCTGTTCAAAAGAAGTTGAAAAAAAAGATTATTTTCAGGTGGTGCAGGATGTTCAGCTTTTTCTTCAGGGCCGTAAAAAAGAAATAATTCCTCAGCTGAAAAAAAGAATGGGAAATGCATCTGAAGATCTTGACTTTGAACTTGCTGCGCAGTTGAGAGACCGGATATCCGGAATAGAAAAAACCCTTGAGAAGCAGATAATTGTACAAAACGATTTTACTGACCGTGATGTATTCTCCTTTTTTACTGAAAACAATCAGGCCGGTATTACAGCTCTTTTTATTAGAGCTGGGCGAATGACAGGAAGCCGGTACTTTTTTTTAAAAAATATTATTCTCCCGGACGAAGAAGCATTAACCTCCTTTATTTCTCAGTATTATCTTCAGGAAGAGTTTATACCGGATGAAGTGTTCTTACCTTTTGAGATCAGCGAAAAAAACCTTCTGGAGGCATTTTTCAAAGATCAAAAAGGGTCTTCAGTAAAGATTGTTGTGCCCAAGCAGGGAGTAAAAAGGAAACTTCTTGATATGGCTGAAAACAATGCAAAGATCATGTTTCAAAAAAACAGATCGCAGGAAAAAAATATGGAAGACCTGCTAATGGATATTAAAAAAAGGCTGCACCTTAAAAGATATCCGGCCAGGATAGAGTGTTTTGATATTTCAAATATCATGGGAACTTCAGCCGTAGGATCAATGGTGGTTTTTGAAAATGGGAAACCGTCAAAACAGGAGTATAGAAAATTTAAAATTAAAAGTATTAAGCAGCCGAATGATTACGCAATGATGAATGAAGTTTTAACCCGGAGATTGAACCGTATAAAAAAAGGGGGGTCTGCACCGGATCTTATTTTGGTTGACGGCGGTAAGGGCCAGCTTGGCATTCTTCTTAAGGTGCTTCAGGAACATCAGGCTGATAAGATATGTGCGGCAGCCCTGGCAAAAGGACGGCAAGACAAAGATGCAGGAAAAAAAGATGATGAGAAAGTATTTATTCCAAAAAGGAAAAATTCGGTTGTTTTTCCGAAAGGATCCCGAGCACTTTTTCTTTTGCAGCAGTTAAGGGATGAAGCCCATAGATTTGCGATTTCATATTATAAGGTTCTGAAAAGATCGAAGGACTTTACCTCTGACCTTGAAAATATTCCCGGTGTCGGCAAAAAAACCACATCTACAGTATTAAAACATTTTGGTAGTTTGAAAAATGCCAAGAAGGCAACACTGGTAGAACTTGAACGGGTTCCGTCTGTTACCAAAAAGAGAGCTGCTGATATATATTATTTTTTTCAGGCTGAAAAAGGTGTTTGAAATAAGGTGTGTTACTAGAGATTAAAAAGGCCGGAATTCCCTACCTGTTTGTTTTTCCCATTACAAGTTTGTAAAATGATTTTGCCTGAATAAGAATGTTCAGAGAAGATTCTTCGATTTCTTTAACAATCTCCTGTTTAATATAGGGGGAACTTACTTTTTCGATCTGGTCAATTCTAATGGAAACAAAGGAAAGATAATCAAGCATTTTTGATACAATAATTTCCTTTACCTGTTCGATTTCAGCCGCCTGTATACTTTGGATAATCTCAACAAGCGCATCCACTTTCTTCTTTTTTTCTGTGGTATTGACAGAGGCTTCAAGATCCAGCTCACCGGTATCTTTGTTGATAACAACGGTATTCATATTTCTCAGTTTTTTAAGGTAATTGGATGTTTCCTCGATTCTAATCTTAGTTTCAACAAGATATTCCGGATTTCTGTATTCGTCCTGCATAAAATAAACAACATTTCTTTTGACACTTGTTACTGGTTTGTAAATATTACGTATAATGTTTCTGGAAAAAGCAATTATCGCTTCGTATACTTTTTCCTGAATTAGTCTTTCGGGAATACGCGCAGAATTTTCTTCAGCCTTCTTTTTGGAAGGCGTTCTTATTTTAAAAAGCATAACGTATAGAGCAGCAAGTTCTCCAAGAGTCTGGGGCTCATCAACCGGGATATCAGGGTTTATCTCATTTAAAATCTTAAAGATATTAACTCTGGGAAAGATAATAAGAAGCCTCAGTTTTTCATCAATGTGATCGCTCTTTAACAGAAAGTAGGCAAGCTGAACATATTCATTAAACAGCAGCTTAAGATAGGTGAGCTCATCTGTGGTAAAAATAGTTTTTGAAAGTCCAGTTCCTGTGCTGAGTTTTTCCATAAAAGGTTTTTCGTCAATGGAAAGAGGCATCCTCTTGTATTGGATGAAATTAAGCGGATGAGACGGTGCATCAATTTTTAAAATCCCTGTTTTAATATTATTATCTCCTTCTGCTTCACCAATAATATTACATCTTAAGGTGTGTGTGCCCAGAAGAGATACATAGCTTGCCTGTGCAGAACCAAGGGGAAGACTTATAAAGCTCGCTTCTTTGCCTTTCTTGGTTGTTATGATGTGGAAGGTTACACCATGCTCTTCCTGTCCGAGGGACTCTGTCTCACGGATATCATTAATTAATGTTTCGGCCGCTTCCTCGGGTTTTGATTTGCTTGCGCCCATTAAAATATCATCAAGTATGTGACGGACTTTTTTAATGGGATAAAATTCTTTACTTAGACCGAAGGTTACGCCAAAACCGAGCTCTAAAGTCTGGAGGCGCTGAAAAATAAATTTTCTTTCTCCAATTTCTTTAAGCCGGTGAACAAAAACATCCAGGACATTGCCGATAATATCCTCATAGTTATCAATAAGACCTCCGGTGTTTTGGTCAGAAGCCATGGTAAGAATGAGGCCTCTCATCATTTCATTTACAGTTGCTTCTGGAGAACCCACGATCATATTTTCTTTACCTGAAAAGTTAACTTTTATCCTTCGACTTGTAAAAGTTATCTCAACATCATCAGAGAAGTTTTCAGGAAAATAGACTTTTTCTTTACACCAGAGGTCGGTTACTTCACGGACAACAGCTCTTTCAATTTGAAAAAGCTTTCTTTTTGGAATGTCAGAAGTTTTTATTTCTGATAATTTCATTGTTAGAGAGATGCTTTGAAATATATGTTTGACCTAGAACTATAGAATAACTTTAATTATAAAACAATAAAAAGGAGAAGTGTTAAGAAATAAACATCTTTGACAGGATGTGAAGTAGGAGTGTGTAATTTATAGGCTTATTTAAAAATAATTATTAAAGAAATACGATTTTTAATAAAAAAATGTATTTTATATTTTCTATTGTTACAAAATAGCCTGATAATTGTTTTCACACCTGTGAAATATTTTTTTAAGATAATCTCTTGTTTCCGGAATTGGGATCGTATCAATTCTTTTTCCGTCCCACTCTCCGTTTCTTATTAACCTTCTCACTCGGGTGTTTCCACCATTATATGCTGCAAGGGCACAGATTGCTGAGGATCTTTTGTCAAAACCCTTTTTTTGATAATAAACAAATTCATGCCGTAAATAACCAAGACTTTTTCTAAAGTTATTACTTGTGTCCTGTGTTACCTCGTGAAATCTTGGATCAAGCTGTGCCAGTTTTCTGCAGTTATCTTTTGATCTCGCATTACTGTCAAACCAGCTTTCTTCCCATATCAGTGATGCGTAAAGTCTTGAATCAATTTTAAATTCTTCAGAAATTTCAACAAGCGTATCTATATATGGATGGCCCTCTTTAATTGTTCTTTCTTTAATAAAATTAACCTTTTCTTCCTTACTCATTTTGCTAAAGGGCACCATGTCATGGTTAACTATAGTTTTTCCCGGGATTTTTAATATATTTCCATACTTGATTTTACGTGGATCTTTAATATTGTTTGCTTTTGATATTTTTTCCAAAGGAACATTGTACTGTCTTGAGATTTTCCAAAGAGAATCGCCCTTAACAACAAAATGTAATACGTTTGAACCCAGAGAAGCTGTTTTCTTCAAGGAAAGGTAACTTTTCTTTGGATCCTCAATTTCCTTCACAGTTATTTTTTTGGTTTCAATGATCTTTGATAAAATAAGTTTTTGTCCAGTATGCAGAATGAACCAGTTTCTTTTTTTATCGTATTTTATATTATTGAAACGTGCGACCTCTCGGTAATCAACACTTGTGTTTTTAGCAATTCTTCTTAAACTGTCTCCTTTTTTTACTGAATATGTAAAAAACTTAGCAGCAGGTTTTTCCTCTTTCACGATACGAACCAAAGGTTCGGACACAGTATTTTGTTTATCCTGTTGAGTGTCTGTTATTTTCTGAAGGGTAACCTGATGGTTTTTTTCATTTTTTGGTTGAACTGGATCATTACTTTGTGTGCAGCCGGACATTACCAGTCCTGTCAAGGAAAGGGTCGCAAGAGTTTTGCCGGCAGATGTTTTGTTTATGAGTCCTGGGGGTAAAAGAGGCGGTGGAGTAATATTTGTTTCAATTGTGTCTACAAGGTAATCAATTGAAAAATCAAGAATTGAATGGTTGTTTTTCTTTTCCTTTATTATGCTTTTGGAGACATTCTCAAGCGCTTTTCTTTCCGATCTTGTGATAAAGCCTTTTTTCTCAGAAATCAGGTCTGCGATTAGTTCCAGTCTGGCAGGTTGGCTAAGGACAGAATGACGGCTTTTTATTTTGGCAAGCTGTTTCTGACAATTTCTTGTTTCGGATTGGTCTTTTAGATGATAGAGCCTTCTGATGACTCTTATCAATTGACTATTGCAGGCTGGTTTACTGATTTTTTCGTTTCCGATTAGCATATTCCCTGGTTTTTTTGCGTTGACTAGGATTCTCCCCAAAAGCCTTTATCAACTATCGAATATTTGTTTGTGTGGGTAAAATTTTAGTATGTATTATAGCTTTATATGTCTTGCACTGCAAACTTTTCGTTTTTGCTTGTAATAGTTATATTATAGCGGTAAAAAATTTATTTTCTTTAAAAAATTTTAAAAAAAATAAGAAAGCGGTTCTAGAAACACCTTCTTTTTTTATAGTCCCTGAATATAGCTCGGAAAAAGCAAGAAGTACAGGTTTGAGCCATTATTCATTGTCTTTGTCGATTTTTGCAAACCTACTGGATATATCCAAGCGCTTTCAGTGTTTCAAGATTTCTCCCTCACTGTATTTTCCTTTGCGAAAGTCATAGCGCGGAAGATGTTTTGTTTCCCAGTCTAATAATTTCTTTTCCATAGCTTCTGCTAGGTCCGGATAATGGTCAATAAGGTTATCTTTTTCTTCAGGGTCTGCAACAATATCATAAAGCTCAGACAGCTTGTTTTTTTCGTACTTTATATATTTATAATTATTTTCATACAGTGCCCGGTGTTTATCGGCTTCAAAACCGTAAAACTCTGAAACCTTTTGTTCCGCATCTCTTCCGAAAGGTGAAGCAGAAATATCTTCCGGAACGGGAAGACCGCAGATTGATAAGATGGTTGGGAAAAGAGCATAGAGATTGATCCTTTCTGACTGGCATCCAATCTTTTCTTTTTGAGGAAACTTGATAATAAGCGGTACATGTATTGAACCGCCTGTAAAGCGGCCCCCGGTGAGCCGTGTACCCATGCCCCCGGAACAGCTCCTCGAGGTCCGAAGTGACAATAATCAGGGAAGAATCATACAGCCCCCACTGCTTTCAAACTTTCAAACAGCTCGCCGAGCTGCTGATCAAGGTAGGCCTCTTCCGCATCGTAAAGCGCCAGCTGATGGTTAATCCATTCTTCTTGTTTCATGCTTTTTTGGGTACGGTTCCAAAAAAGTTTCAGACTATAAAGCTGGGGAAACGGTTCAGCACAAAAATCAGCCAGAAAAGGCCGGGAGGGAAATACTGCTAATGAGTATCCAGGTAGTTTGCAAAAGAAAAAAAGGCCCGGTTTTAAATTTTTTAAGCATTTTAATATTTGCCGCATTAATATTATTCGCAGACCTGTAAAATTTATGGTGTTTGGGGGGTCATTCCGGTTATCCGGCAGAAAAAATGAATCAATGGACGGAAAGCAAAAGATTGATAAACATTGTCGATATTCCAAAACATATCAACGCTCTGAAACCTCTGTGTCAGTCCATTCTGTTTTATAAAAAGAACATTTGATGATACTGCATCGGTTTTATACCCCGAGTCACAGAACCTTTCAGCCAGCGTATAAAAATCTTCTGATAACGAATTATGGATAGGGTCTCCGACAATATTAACCTTACCTCTACCCGGTTTACCATGACTGCAGTGCTCAACCGGATAAAGACCGGTAAACATGGAGGCATGGGAAGGGACTGTCCACGAAGAAGACACAATACCGTTTTCAAAGACAAGAGAATCTTTCGAGAGCTGTTCAAGATTAGAAGTTTTATTTGGACCTCCGTAGATGGAAAGACGATCGGCCCGGACGGTGTCTATTACAATAAAGAATATCTGGCTAACTTTTCCACCCTGAAGATGAGTCATCTTTTCTGGAATGTTATGATCGAGGTAATGGTATTTCTGAAAATTATAAGCAAAACAGCCTGTTAAAAAAAGCAGCGTTAAAACAAAAAGCGGCCAGATAGAAAGATACTTAACGAACTTTCTTTTAGCTTCAATTTGTTGGTATTATCTCAACAGTTTTTGCAATTGACATAAAATCTCACTCACCTTATACTTGCTAAACAAGAAATAATAATTTTAAACTTTGCCAATCCCTGTTCAAAAAGAGATAAGGAGATAAAACATTCTATGGTCTTGGACCTTGTTCTCATAAACCCGCCCCTTACAATGGAAGAGCGTTACGGAAAGTTCGCGGCTCTCGGCAGCAGCACGCCTAACCTTGGATTATGTTATCTTGCCGCATCTGCCAGAAACAATGGGTTTTCTGTAAAAATTATTGATTCCCCAGTTCAGGATTTAGATGTCGACCAGACGGTTTCTCTTGTTAAAGAATTGCATCCAAAATTTATAGGGATCACAGCCCCGACTGTTTCAATAATAAGAGCCTCTCGACTTGCAAAGGCAATAAAAGATACCGGGATAAAAGAATCTGTTATAATTGGGGGCGCCCATATTTCCGCCCTTCCTCTAGAAACCATGAAAGAATTTCCTGCCTTTGATATTGGGGTTATAAATGAAGGAGAGCTGACAATACTTGATATTTTAAAAACTACTGGTGATCCACGTGACTTGGGAAAAATATCAGGAATCATCTTCAGAAAAGATAAAGATGTCTTTTTAACCGAGACTAAATGTCCGATAGAAGACATAGACCTGCTTCCATATCCGGCATTTGATTTGTTACCGGACATGGTAAAACATTATAAACCGGCAAGTCATAGTTATTTAAGATTTCCTTCTGCGGCCCTGGTCACGTCAAGAGGATGTAACGGCACCTGTACTTTTTGTGCAAGACCCTTTATTGGAGAAAAGTACAGAGGACACAGCGCTGAGTACACACTTGGAATGATTGACTTGCTTGTTAAACAATATGGCATAAGAGACATCCTTTTTTATGATGATAATTTTCTCCTGGATAAAAAAAGAGTTTCTGCAATTTGTGAAGGATTGTTAAAAAAGAACTATAATATAAGCTGGTCCTGTCTTGCCAGAAATGAGACAATTTCTCCTGACTTTTGTAACCTTATCAAAAGAGCAGGTTGCTGGCAGATCGCCTTTGGAATAGAAAGCGGTGATCAGACTATTTTAAATAATCTCAAAAAAAGAACAACTGTAGAGAGAAACCTTAAGGCTATTGAAGTGACAAATAAAGCTGGAATTCATTCAAGAGGTTATTTCATGATTGGATGTCCCGGCGAGACAGTTGAATCCATGAACAAAACGATGGAATTTACAGTTTCAAGCGGTTTGAAGGATTTTCATTCAACTTTTTGCACGCCCATGCCAGGGTCAGAACTATTCGACAACGCGGAAAGTTTCGGAACCTTTGACAGAGATTGGAACAAGCTTGGATTCTGGGAACCCGCATTTATCCCCAAAGGGCTAACCTCTGAACAAATTATGTCAACGCACAAAAAAATGTTTAGGGTTTTTTATCTCAGGCCTAAAATTATTCTCCGTTATGCAATGTTCAGTATATTACATCCCGAAAGAATATTCGGTTATGTAAAGGCAGGTCTGGCGATTCTATCATATATTTTTAAAAAGAAAAACGTTGACTCGGAAAAGAAAAGTTGAGAAAGAAAAAACTTAAATTCACTATCCAGGGGTGAATGCATTGGTTTTGTAAAGCCTGCAACAAGGGGTTATTTTTTTCCGCAAATGCAATCTTCACAGACCGCATCATCATTACCGCCTTTTTTTTCGTTGTGTGCCCGATTGAGCTCCATTAATAGCTTCGCATTATCCGGACTTACTTTGCCATCTGTTACTGAGATGGACAGCTGTGCATTATCCTTGTATTTATGGATCTTGTCTTCATTGGCAAGGCCCTTCTTTTTCAGTTCTACCTCAAAGAGAAGATGATGCAGCTCTGTCAAAAGGACAGGGGTGAATGTCTCGCCGTGAGCTTCGTAGCCGGAACCGATAGCAGAAACTATTTTTTCTTCAACGTCGGCACTGATTTCATCAACTTCGTCCTCCGGCAGGCCGGATCCAAGCGATGAAAGTTCTCCCAGTCTTTTTATCACCCAGTCATCACAAGCTTCGAGAAAAAGTTCTACAGATTTTTCAAAATCAATTTCAGACAATTTTATTCTCCTGCTTATTTTTTTCTACCAAAAGGTTTCATCTTTTTCAAGTTAACCTTAAGCAGAATTTTCCGGTTAATTTGTTTCATCCTCTTTTTCATTACTTCGGGAGAAATATGACCATCCATTTGTGTGGCAGTCGTTCCGGGCCGATCCGAGTATTCAAAGGCCTGCACAACGTTAAAGGAAACTTCGTCCAGTACCCGTAGGGAACCCTTAAAGTCCTCGTCTGTTTCGCCGGGAAAACCCACAATAAACTGATTCCAGATTTTCAATGTAGGCAGTTCTTTTCTAAGATCACGAATACAGCGCAAATAGTCCTCAACCTTGTACGGCCGCCGCATGGCTTTCAGGACATTGTCGCTGCCAGCTTGAATCGGTGAAAAAATTACGTCGATTTTGCCTGACTTGAAAACTTTTTTCAGGAAGTCAAAATATTTGATCAGCCAGTTGGGTTCCAAATGGTAAATATTGAGCTTGTAATCGCCCTCGACGGCTAATATTTTTTCAAGAAGACTCGGCAGGTCCGTTCCGATGTCCTGGCCGTAGGCACCGGTGTCATCAGCGGTCAGGATGAAGCGCTTGTGGCCTTCAGCCAATCCCTTGCGAAATGTTTCAAGTACTTTTTCGGGCTGCACGCTGCTCAGCCCCCCCTTGGCATTTTTTATGGCGCAGTAGGCACAGTTGCCCAGGCAGCCTTCTCCCAGCACCAGGAAAAAGCTATGCTGGTCGCCGGTTAAGTCCCCGATTTCAAAATCAGGCAGAATGTAGTCGCCAAAACGGCCGGCCATCTCTTTTATTCTGGCAACCTTGTGAACGACCTGCCTGTGTGGCAGCTCGGTGATGTCAGCATCATCAATGGTGTTCTGGTCTTTCCAGGAAATTTCCTTATCAGATCCGATGAGATCTTTTAAATTGTTGCGTTCTTTGGGCCCGTAGGAGACTCCGTCAAAGACCGTGTTGAGGCGCTCTTTGTTTATTTTCGGCAAGCAGCCCATTACGACAAGCTCGGCTTTGTGTTTTTTCAGCTCCTCAATGTCCTGTACTGAATTATCTTCGTGTAATTTATCGTAAGCGCAGGTGTTGGCGATGATCATATCTGCCTTTGCAGGATCATCGACCACCTCCCAGTTGTTTTCTTTGAAGTAGTTACGGAACGATTTTCCGTCCAGTAAGTTGTCGATGCATCCGTTTGACCTTACATAAACTTTTTTCATAGCTTACACTCCTCAGGTTTGATAGAATTTAACAGTTGCACATCCGATCATAATCTGGATCGTTGTATTTTATGGGTGTGAATTTTTTGCAATCCATATTTATATTGATTCTACCGTAACACTAGATTGTAAAAAATACAATTATTAAATTGTTCGCGATGGTACCCATAACAAAACATTAGTCTAATTCTTACCGACATTTTGTTATTGGCACCACATGACATATTGTTTATATTGACATAACTGAAATCAGAATATATATTTCAAGGTAATATGGATATATTTCTGAACTTACTAGAGATCTGATCAAAACACTTACAAGCAGGGGTTTCTTCTTGGCAGTAAGAATCACACTTAATGTTTTACTGTAAAACCAATAAAGAAATTGGTGCATTATAAAAGAATGCCACACAATTAAAATACAATAGTCAGTTAAAAGGTCAGACATGGAACCTAATGAAGCGGAAGTTTTTATCAGTATAATTATTCCTGTTTATAATGAGGAAAAAAGAATAGAAGCTTTTTTAATGGATGTTGTTGCTTTTCTTACCGGACAAACTTATTCGTATGAAGTAATCATTGTCAATGATGGAAGTATAGATGAAACTGTCAAACTGGCTGACAACGTTCTTAGACAACATATTCCTGATAAGTTCCGGGTATTAGAACTTCCAACAAACCGGGGAAAAGGTGCTGCGGTTAAAAACGGAATGCTTGCAGCCCAAGGAGAGTTTGCCTTTTTTCTTGATGCTGACGGTTCAACCGCTATTGAGGAAATCGATGAATTTATCCCGACGTTCAGTCCAGAGATTGATATATATATGGCAGTGCGGACAAAAAAACATTTTGCTCCTTTTAAAAGAGTTTTTTTTGGAAAAGGATATATAAAGCTCGCCAACTTTTTGCTGGGTCTGACTATCTCTGATTTCACCTGTGGTTTTAAGTGCTACCGTCTGGAAGCTGCTCGAAAAGTTTTTTCCAGGCAGTTGTTGAAAAACTGGAGCTTTGATGCGGAAGATATTTTTATCGCAAAAAAACAGGGCTTTAAAATCAAAGAGATTCCCGTTTACTGGAAACATGTGGGCGGTTCAAAAGTTAAAGTGCTTAAAAATATTATTGTCTGCGGTTGGGATTTGTTCCTGATTAAATATTATAATTTTCGCGGAAAATATAATTAAAATGTGCGGCAGCAACAGGCATATAAAATTTTAAATAACCGGAATAGCATCTTGGCAGGTTTAGAATGATCCAGTTCGCTGATATTTATAATAACAGAAAAGTCTTGGTTACAGGTCATACCGGATTTAAAGGCTCATGGCTCTGCCTCTGGCTAAAAAAAATGGGGGCTCATGTTACCGGCTATGCCCTGCAGCCAGAAACAGTGCCCAACCATTTTAATCTTCTCAATCTTGACATCAGTTCTGTCATAGGAGATATAAGGGATTTTAAGAAAGTAAAAGAAGTTTTTGAAACAGTTAAGCCTGAGATTGTTTTTCATCTTGCTGCACAGCCGTTGGTACGTCGTTCCTACCGAGATCCTCGTGAAACGTATGAAACAAATATTATGGGGTCGGTCAATGTTTACGAAGCTGCAAGGCAAAGCGATAGTGTACGTGCTATTGTCTGTGTAACCAGTGATAAAGTTTATGAAAACAGGGCGTGGCTTTGGGGTTACCGGGAGAACGATCCCGTGGGAGGATATGACCCATATAGCGCTTCAAAGGGCTGCACTGAAATTATTACCTCAAGCTATAGAGATTCGTTTTTTAATCAAGAGCAATCCAACGACAAAAATAGTTTGCTTCTGGCAAGTGCACGGGCAGGCAACGTGATTGGCGGTGGTGATTGGGCTGAGGACAGGCTTGTTCCTGATATAATGAAAGCAACAGCCAAAAGTGAAACCGTTACCATTCGCAACCCCTTCTCAACTCGGCCCTGGCAGCATGTGCTTGAGCCTTTGTCGGGTTATCTTCTAGTCGGCAAAAAACTTTTTGAGGGACAAAAGTCTTTTGCCGAAGCCTGGAACCTTGGTCCGCTGGAAGAAGGTTCCATTACTGTTGAAAATGTAGTTAGGCGCATAAAGAAAAATTGGGATAGGGTTAGCTACGTGCTTAGCGAGGGCACAAGTTCATCTCACGAAGCAAATTATCTTAAGATTGATTGTTCGAAAGCCCATATCAAGCTTAAATGGTTTCCTGTCTGGGACAGTAAAAAGGCTTTTGCAGTTACAACAGAATGGTATCGTGAATTTTACACCCAAAACAGCCTTTTGAGTGACAAGCAACTTGATTCGTATATAGAAATGGCAAAGGAAGCTCAAGCTTGCTGGATAGAATAATTAATCGATCTTTTTAATGGGCACAACAGGTTTTTTGAAACTCATCAGGCAGTATGCTTATAGGAAAGAAATTTTTTAGTACCAGAAGAATTGAAAACTGATTTTGAATGTTCATTACCTACAGTATAGTCAAAGACTGTCCCGAAAAAATATTTCCCAAAAATTGCATAGGTATTGTCATACATACAGCCACCGCTTATGGGCTGAAAATAATTTTCCTGTCAACTTCCAGCAATACAAATTTAAACTTTCCTCTTAAGCTGCTTAAAGCTGCAACAACTAATAATGCGTGAGCCTAGCGTTTTATCGGAAAGACCCTCAGACGGTCATCGGATTTGATAAAGAACATATTTGCTGTTTTCATAGAGAATCGGCAATGAGAAGGTTTTTGGTTTTTCTGTTATCACAAACCGGGCACCATATTTGTTTGCAGCTTTAATGATGGCTTTTGTGCTAAGCTTGCTGAAGCCTTCGCGGGCATTAAATCGTTCTGTCCAGCCCAGATCATTCATTCGTTCAAACCATTCTTCTGCAAACTGATTGTCCAGATAAAGAATGTTAGCGCCTTCTGCCCAGTCGCTCAGAGTAGCTCTGTGAGAATAAACGCTGAAATCATTTAAATAAGGCGGAACAATGAAAAGATCATTTTTGTCTGATATCTTTTTTGAATGTATCTGGAAATCAACCCAGGGATCGGTTTTACCAAGAATATTTCCATAGGAGAAGAACTTTGCCGTTCCCTGACTATAGTAGGCTGTTACGTCAAAGAGTGTAATACAAATAAAAACTAGAAGGATTTGTTTTGAAAACCTGAACCCTAGTTGGTTTTGAAGATAGTTGGTAAGTATCGTGTACGATAGTATGAAAAGAACAGCTGCGATTACAAGAAAAGGGATTGTTCTGATAATGCTCTGGAGACAGATGGGTATGGCTAACGAACAGAAGAGTATTAAAGCAAATGTATACAAGGGAAGTTTGTATTTTGAGAGCAGTTGTTTTTCGAAAAGGGCATATCCTAACGGCAACAGTAAAAACGGAAAATAATAAGCATTGAATTGACTCAGGTAGCCTGTTAGAAAAGTCAAAAAAACAATAGTAAAAAAGCATTTCACAGGGGCCTGTGTTGACAAGACATACAATGTATAGGCAATACAGGGCAAGGCCAGGATGAGATAGATAAAGGTACTGCGCCAAAAACTTATTTTAATTACAAGAGGAATAGGGTAGACATCTGCGAAGACAGTTCCTACTGCACACATTCCTATCACCGCAATGATAAAAATTATTAATTTTTGTTTTAAGCGCTTATCCTGTATCTGCGTTAAGCAGAGTAGAAAAAGAATAAAAAAGAAAAGAGCACGGCAAATCCAGTTCAGCGGCCATGAAGAGGGATAGCATGTATAAGCGGCATTCCAAAGCACGCCTTTGAACCAGAGCTGGCCGACTCCGGAACTTGAGGACATATGTGAGATGGCTTTTAGTGTCGTCGGAAACGCACTTATAATAAAAATCCCAAGGTATGAAAGAATTTTAGAAAATGAAAATTCTTTAAAATTAAGTATTAAATAAAATAAGTACGCAATAAGTAAAAAAGCTGTACACATCGGGTGGAAATTCCAGGAAATGCCGGCCAGAAGAACAGCAATAGCGTACTGTTTTCGAAAGAAAAATACCAGAGACCACACCATGAGCGGATAGGTATAAGGTAGACCGTGATGAAAAAAATTAAGATACGGAGCAGGAGAACCCAGTGTCCAATTGTTAAGCTGAACAGTATACAGGAGTCCTGCTATGCAGCCCGCAGTTGAGTTTTTAAAAAATACAACTGTCAGCATGTAGATGCCTGCAATTGTAAAGAAAGTGCTTGCAAATCCTTGAACTACGGTAAAGGTTTCAAAACTGCATATATTTGAGAGATAAGGAAAGATATCAAAAAAAGCAGAAAGTCTGAGGCCGTTTCTCTCGATAGCCTGTACGAAAATTGAGTTTTTGAACAATGAAGGGTCAATGTGGGAGAGTACGGAAGCATAGTAAGTACCCACGTTGTTGTAGGGGTGGATATTATAAAAGCCGTTCATGAAAAAGGAATGCACGGTGATGAGAAATAGGATCGGGATCAGGATTCTCGCCGGATAAATGGTTTCTTTGTGCATGGGGATCGCTTTCAAAAAAGGACGTTTTTTGCTTGGCGGTAAAATATTTTTATCATTGATGGTGCATTTAGAGGATCGCTTGCCATGAACCGTATCAGGCTGAACCAGAATGATGGACGGCAGTAGAAACGCAGGTATGCCTTGACAAGTTCGCTTCTCAATTGGGCTGCCGGAACATCACAGAGGCTGAAGTCAGTATTAAGACGGTCGAATTTCTCAAATGTTTCGTTTTTAAGTCTCTCTTTGAAAGATTCATACAGTTCAGTTCCGGGATCAGGGGTAGCAATGTTAAATGAGGCAAAGGTTGGGTTTAATTTTCGCGCCAAAGCCGATGTCGCGCGGATACTCTCAAGGGTATCTCCCGGGTTGCCGAACATGAAAAATGCTGACACGCGGATTCCGGCTTTGATCGTAAGCGATACGGCCCGCTCCATTTGTTGAGGCGTTATATTTTTTTGTGTTTGTGAGAGGACTTCCGGTGATGCCGATTCTATACCATAGAGTATTTCTTTGCAGCCGGCTTTTGCCATGGCGTTAATCATGGGCTCAGTCATGGTGTCAACCCTGCAAAGGCAGAGCCAGTTAATCGACAGTTTCTTTTCCTGCAGTAAATTACAGATTGAAACCACACGTGATTCACCAATGTTAAAGGTGTCGTCTGCAAAAAAGATATTGTGGATATTGTATTTTGTTACAATATGTTCTATCTCCTGAACGACACTTTCTGCTGAACGCACATTTCGCTTGTGTTTATAGAAGAGATGGGTAGCACAGTAAGTGCATTTAAAGGGACAGCCCCGTGAGGTAAGAACCATGGCAGTTGGTTGGCCTGGAAAACTGACAAGACGGTATTTGGAATTGTCTACAAGATCTCGGGCCGGCAAAGGCAGTTCATCCAGATTTTCGATTAGAGGACGGTCAGGGTTAATAACCACTTCATTTTTGTTTCTGAAGCTGATCCCTTTAACGGTTTCCAGGTGATCCATGTTTTGAATGGTCTCAAGGACGCTATATTCCGGTTCGCCGCGAATGATTATATCGCAATAGTCCTTTTCAAGGAGGAGTTCGTGCTGGGCAGCTGCATGTGTGCCCATGAATATTTTTATTTTGTCAGGAAGACGAGAAAAAAAACGGTAAGTTCCTTGAGCGTTGCTTGCTGCTAGGGGAATAATGATGACATCAAAACCCAAGGCATATGTCAGTGCCGATTCAAATGTATAGCCTTCGGGAATGGGATCAAGAATACTTACGGGAATGTTGTTCTCACGCAGGATAGCGGCGACATAGGTCATGCCAAGGGGAAAGAAAGTGCCGATTTTGGATTTGCCGCCTGTATGTCGGGAAATAACAGGGTCTACATCGACCACATAGTTCTGACCTTCTTCAATTGGGTTCATTATAAGTACACGGGGTGGATAATTCATATTATTTGTCCTTAGTGCTGTGAATGAGTTTTGCCGGTAAGGTGTATGGTTTCTCCTTTGCGTGCTGATTCATATGCGGCGCAGGCAATTTCCAGGCTTGTTCGTCCATCCTCACTGGTAATTGAGGGTGTAGTCCCTGACCGTATGCAGGAAACAAACTCACGCAGTTCGTTTTCAAAAGGGTTATAGAAAATTCCGAATGGAATAATGAGGTTATAGCGAATATAGTTTGCCAGCATTTTTGCAAGGGAGTGTGTGCCGTACTGCTCGGTTATAACAGTACTTCGTTCAACTGTTAACGCTTTTTTGTCACCAATTACACCGATATCCCTTTTTAAAAAAGGAAATGCATAGGATGCCCCGACAACACCTATTGCGCCAGACTTGAATTTCAGTGTCATCCACAGATTATTGTCAATGCCGGCTGTTGGTTTATTGTAGGTCATTTCAGCTGATATGTGTTCGACCGGAGAAGGAATAATCCACCTGAGCCAGTCGATGGCATGAATAGCGAGTTCAAAAGTAACTCCGGGACTTTTATCCTTTTCAGAGTACCATTTTTGCGGCGGCATATTTATGCCTTTGCGAAACCATGCTGTGCGAATAGTTCCCAGCTCGCCGTTATCAATGATTTTTTTGATTTTAATAAATTCTTTATAAAACCTCTGAGAAAAGCCGGGCATGAGTATTTTGCCAGAGCGTTTTTCAGCAGCAATCATCATGTCGGCTTCTGCAAGTGTCATAGCAAGGGGCTTTTCACAAAGAACATGCGCGCCTGCCTGCAGGCTATCAATTGTTAATGATGCGTGGGTATATGTGGGTGTGGTGATATCAACGGCATCCGGTTTTTGCTCAGCCAGCATTTTTTTGTGGTCTGTGTAACCTGAGGCGATTTTAAATTTTCGCTGTAATTTTTCTACATTGGCTTTTGTCCGGCCGGCGATACCGACCACCTTAACATTTTTCAGGTTACGAAAGCCTTTGAGATGCCAAAAGGCCATTCGACCGGAGCCAATAAGGCAGACTTTAATTTGTTTTGACATTTCGACTCGCCTTTACACAGAATAATCTTATCTGTAATTATGGATAGAAAAAAATCTTTGTTTTGAGAAAATTTGAGTATTAACAAAACAAAAAACAAATTTTCCATCAATTATAACATGATAATGCAAAAAAGCTTGTTTAGTCAATAGATTGCTGTATTTAACTAAAATTATTTTTTATCACAAAAAAACTTGCTAATTTGATGGCGCAAAATGGTACGATCAGATATGATAAATTCTGGTAGCTCTATGCTGGGGCAGTTTCTTTGATCTATATTGTAAATTAAGTTACTTGGCTATTTTTATACAATTCCTGTTTTGGCAGTTCTTAAATGACCGTTTCTAACTTCTGTTGTCCTTGTTTTGAAAATTACAAATGGTAACAAAAAAAACAATTGTTCAAATTATAACAATTTAGTATTATGTCACATAGCTTTATAGGGCAATCTATTAAACGAAATAGACCGCTTAAAGAATAGCCGGATAATTTTTAAGATGTATGTGTCTGTGCCGAAAGAATATATAATATATTACAAGCAACTTTGCTATGATTATCAGGATTAAATCGTAAAAAGAGCTAAAATCGGTATCTGCATATTATTGTGCAGTATGTGTAGTGCAGGTGTTTTAATGTGTCCCTGCATAATCGGGGTTGTGTTTTTTTGACAGAAAAAAAGCCCCCCCTGGATGGAGTTGCCCTTAGAAGGGGCTTTGGAGGAACAATGAAGGTCGTTATTTTATGTGGCGGAATGGGCTCGCGTATATCAGAAGAAACAGAACACCGGCCGAAACCGATGATAGAGATCGGTGGTAAACCAATTCTCTGGCATATTATGAAAATTTATTCGTTTTACGGATTCAATGAATTTGTTTTATGCCTGGGATACAAGGGAGAAATTATAAAAGAATATTTTTTAAACTTTGAAATTATGAATAGCAATTTCACGGTTGATTTCGGTAACAGTTCAAAAAATGTTCAGATTCACAATTCGGGTAGCAATGAAAACTGGAAAGTGACTCTGGTTGATACCGGACTTCATACCATGCCAGGCTCCCGTATAAAAAAAATTGAGCCATATATTGACTCTGATAATTTTATGATGACTTATGGTGATGGAGTTGCTAACATTGATATTAACAGGTTGAAAGAGTTTCATTGTACTCATAATAAGATTGCGACCGTTACGGGAGTAAAACCGCTGGCACGGTTTGGTGTGCTTTCTGCCAGGGATGACAAAGTTGTTGAGTTCTCTGAGAAACCTCAGATGGAAGAAGGTTACATCAATGGGGGGTTCTTTGTGCTTAACAGAAAGATCTTTGATTATATCGAAAAGGGCGAAAACAGTTCTTTTGAGCGTCAGTCTATGGTAAGTTTGGTAAAGGATGCGGAACTTATGGTTTATCGACATGATGGATATTGGCACTGCATGGACACCATTCGTGATATGAATTTACTGGAAGAGGAGTGGGGGAAAAAACAACCGGCCTGGAAAGTTTGGGGGTAAGACATGGTACTTGACATTCCGCAACCGGCGGCATGACAGATGGTGATGAAAACTATTGATCATCCCTTTAAATTGAGATACCTAACAAATTATAAGACAGGATATTAGTTTTTATGATTAAAAAAGTGCTCATCTATATTCCAACCCGAAATACGGCGCAAACAATTGAGAAAACCTACAACCTGATTCCTGACCATATTAAAAAGGAAGCTCAATTTGTTGTGGTTGACAATGCCAGCACGGATAATTCGGTTGAAGTTGCTGAAAAATTGGGTCTGAAAGTGATCAGGCATGAAACCGACAGAGGATATGGCGGGTCTAATAAAACCGGGTTTGAATATGCTAAAAAAATTGGTGCTGATATCTTTTTGATCCTGCATTCTGACTGTCAATATGACCCGACTATTATGGATAGAATTCTGGAACCGGTATTATCAGGGGAAGCTGATCTGGTTTTGGGGTCGCGTATTATGGGTAAAAAAGCATTGGCCGGAGGAATGCCATGGTGGAAATATGTATCTAACCGTTTTTTAACCTGGATTGAAAATAAAGCGCAGGGCATTAATGTAAGTGAGTACCATACCGGTTATCGTGCTTATACCATGGAGGTGTTAACACGGCTTCCTTATCATGAAAGTTCCGACAACTGGATATTTGACAGCGAAATTATTTTCCAGGTCGCTAACCTGGGGTTTAAAATTAAAGATGTCCCGATTCCGACAACTTATCAAGGTCCAATTTCATCAATAACTTTTACAACCGGTGCCATATATGGGCTTTCGATTTTCGGGTTGATCTTTAAGTACAAACTTCATAAATGGGGTTTTGTTAAACAGAAAATGTTTATGTAGCTAAAGGGAGATGGAGGACGAGCTTTGTTGTTTTCCCGCCATACTTCTCAGCCTGAAAAGCTTTTTTACCACAAAAATTTGACTTATTTCTATTTACATACTTGTCCAAAATAATAATCATACTGTGCAGTCGTCAATATTTGATTGCCAGCAATCTGTTTTGGACAGTACGGACTTTTTTATTAACAGAACCTTGTCTTTTGGAATTCTATGAACTGGAAGAACAAAAACGTTCTGGTTACAGGTGCGACAGGCTTTATCGGATCACATCTTGTCAAACGCCTGGTTACGGAAGGTGCTCAGGTTTCGGCTCTCATAATGCCTGAATGCTCTCTCGGGCCAATAGCCGCTTTTTCGGATCACATTAATATAATACAGGCGGATATTGCTAACCTTGATTCTCTTCAGGCCGCCCTGGTCTTAGAAAAACCCGATATTGTTTTTCACCTTGCTGCCTGTGTCGATGTTCGCAGAGACTGGGATTGTGTTCCGCTAATGATTAATAATAACCTGGTCGGAACAGCGAATTTATTAAATGTCTTGAAAGATCGTCAAATAGATTTGATGATAAATATTGGGTCTTCTGAAGAATATGGAGATGCTTCAACTCCTCAATCTGAAACGAATAGAGAATTGCCGGTTTCGCCGTATTCTTTTTCAAAAGTGGCAGCCGTTTACCTGTGTCAAATGGCTGCGAGAGCTTTTAGCTTTCCAGTAGTTACTGCACGCCTATTCCCCGTTTACGGTCCTGGACAGAACACCGGGATGTTTATTCCTTCTGCAATTATGAAATTATTATCCCATGAAGAGTTTAGGATGAGTCAGGGAGAGCAAATTCGAGAATTTAATTATGTAGATGATGTTGTCGAAGCACTTATACAGTTGTCCTTCTGTGATGATGATATTGTCGGATCTGTGATCAATGTTGGGAACGGTATCCCATATAAAATCATAGAGGTTATTGATACTATAAAGAGTTTGATAGATGATAACGCCTGTATTCAAGTTGGTGCGTTACCCTATCGTGTCGGTGAAGTGATGGAAAGTTATTGCGACAATAGTCTGCTGAAATGTTTAACCGGATGGGAGCCGCAGTTTTCGCTTGGGAAAGGTCTGGAACTCACAGTGCAGTGGTATGAAAATGAATTGTCGGCAGGAGAGGGCAGCAATGATGGCTGAGGTTATAAAAGCAGGAGCAATTAAGAATTGGTTGTTTTTGACTTTATTTTTTTGGATTATGCTGGCTGGTTTTGGGGTTATGTAATTAGTAGGTTAACGGATTCTTTTGGGTGGTTCGGTAAAAGTACTGACAGGCGTTGTTTGTTTTAAATTACCGTATTTTATGGGTTATGAATATCATCTTCGCAATATTGGTCTGCGTTTCAACACTAAAAAGAGTTTCAAACACGGTAAGGACTGTAATGGAGCAGTTAAATCCTTCCAACAACAAATCGCACATGCATGTTTGATCTTAATATTGTCTAGAAAAAGAAGAAATGATAAATTTTACACTTTCCTCGAGGGTGTCAGATAATCTGTGTAAATGATTTTTTCTTTATATGATCAGGGCATCCGTTCATCAAACATGATAGCAAATTGATTTAAAGCTGTGCCCCAATTTCTTATGGGCATTGTCCACTTTTTA
>Ga0307988_1000238_pt1 | contig 42000 bp, 38 predicted proteins | sample EllFjometagen183_FD_203166 | JGI IMG/M metagenome (GOLD analysis project Ga0307988, IMG submission 203166) | Marine microbial communities from Ellis Fjord, Antarctic Ocean - #183 | ecosystem: Environmental > Aquatic > Marine > Unclassified | place: Southern Ocean | collected 2014-10-08 | reverse complement strand
ATTAGTTTAACAGCGTCAATTTTGAATTGTTTTGAATAGCTTTTTCTTTTTGACATGTGGTACCTCCGAAAAGTTTTCTATTTATATCATGCTTTTCGGTGTGTCCGCTAGACCTATACCACTTCATACCATTATGAGCGGCAATGTATGGGCGGAAAGCAACCCTGGGGAAGGAAGTGTTTTTCATTTTACCGCATGGGTAAAAAAGGCAGAGATCAAACATAAAAAGAGATATGAAAAGAAGACTCTTAATCATAAAAAAGTCCTTGTTTATGATTCTAACAAATCCAGTCTTGAAATTTTAAGCAACAGCCTTAAATCCATCGGTATGGCAGTAACAAAAATAGACCATACAGAAAGTGCTATAGAGGCCATTGATTCAGCTGCTAAGGCGAACACCCCCTACGATATCTGCATTCTTGAGATGTCAGACACTAATAAAACAGGTTTTGAAGCTGCCGGTAAAATTCGTTCTTCTGCAAACAGTAACATCCCTCTGATTGCCTGCTCTTCGTCAATTGAAATAAGCGCTAAGAAATGTAAAGAACATGGATTTAACGGATTTCTGCCAAAACCTGTAAACAGAATCAAGCTTTACAAAATGATGGAATGGCTTCTCGGTGAAGCAGAAGAAAAACTTTTGTCAGAAAATAATGTAAGCACTGAAATCATTACCCAGCACTCAATACGTGAAGACATTAAACACTCAATCTCAATACTTTTAGCTGAAGACAATTTAATCAATCAAAAACTTGCGGAAAAGCTCTTTACGCAAGCAGGGTATATTGTTGATATCGCAAACAACGGTGAGGAAGCAGTTAACCTGTTTTTATCAAACCAGAACAAATACGATATTATATTTATGGATATCCAGATGCCGGTGCTTAACGGACATGAGGCGACTAAAACGCTGCGGGGAAAAGGTTTTAGGGATATACCCATTGTTGCAGTAACCGCGAACGTTGTAAAAGGCTCAAAAGAAGCATGCCTTGAAGCGGGCATGGACGACTATATACCAAAACCCATAAAAAGAGAGGTTGTTTTTCAGATGATAAATAAATGGATAATTGAAAAAATACCTAAACCAGATACCGGAATGCAATAGTTAGTATGATGAACTTCGACAAACAAAAAATTAATACGGACAAGATAACACTCCGGAAAAAGGATGTGCAAACGAGTTCCAGGCTAGGCAAAACAGCATGCCTGTTCTCAGTCGTTATTTATGTACTCCTGTTTATCTATCTTTCAGCAAAAACCGGTTCGGGAATGGCTATCACCGTAATTCTTCCTGTCCCGATTTTTGCCTGGTTCTACGGCAGGAACATAGGAGTTTTTGTTGGGGCGGCTACTTTGCCGGCTAACTTTATCATGGCACTGATAACAGGCATGCCCTGGTGGGAAAAGATTTTTAGTCGGGGCGCCGGTGTGTTCGGAACCATCGGCTGTATTCTTATGGGCTTAGTAGTCGGTTATATGCGTGACTTGACCAGGAAAACCAATTTAGAAATAGCAAACCGCAAACGCACCGAAGAGAAGATCAGAAAGCATCAGGACCAAATGAATGAACAGGCACACGAGCTTCAGAAAAAGAATCAAAAGCTGAAAGATGAAATTGTCAAAACAGAACAGATGGCCATTGAAATCAATAAAACCAAAGAGCAGCTTGAAAGTTTTGTAAATATATCGCTTGATCCGATTGCCCTTGCAGATGAAAAAGGAAATATTACAAATCCGAACAAAGCTTTTCTTGATATGCTGGAATATACCCGTGAAGAGGTTTTAGGGAAGCCCGTTTACCATTTTGTGATAAAGGAAGAAGGTGTTTTCGAATCTGTGACAGGAGAGAGTATTGAAATAAAAGAAGATTATTTTAACCGGTCAAAAGAAGAAATGGACCGATTTTTAAAAACGGGCAGGATATCAAATCGTGAGATTTATTTTCAGCGTAAAGATAATAAAGTTGTTCCGGTCAACCAGAGTATTGTGAAGTTAAAAAACAAAAAGGATGAAGGGTCTGCCCTTTTTTCCCTAATACATGATATCACAGAGTAGAAAAAAACAGAGATGGCCCTTGTAAAAGCTAAACAGACGGCAGAGGAAGCAAACCGTTCCAAAAGTTCATTTCTGGCAAATATGAGCCATGAAATAAGAACTCCTATGAACGGGGTTATCGGGTTCACTGATATGCTGATGGAAACAGACCTTAATCCTGAGCAAAAAGACTGTGCCTTAACCGTAAAACAAAGCGGAGAAACACTCCTTTCTTTGATCAATGACATCCTTGATTTTTCTAAAATCGATGCAGGAAAAATAGACCTGGAAAATATTGATTTTGATGTAGAAATCCTTGCCTACGAGGCATGTGAACATATAAATACAAGAATAGATAAAAATAAAGTGGAACTTCTCTGCCGAATTGATGATAATTTGCCTGCAAAAGTAATGGGCGATCCTCAAAGGTTTAGGCAGATTCTTGTAAATTTATTAGGGAATGCTGCAAAATTCACTGAAGAAGGAGAGATAGAACTCGCACTTAACTTTGAAGAAGAACATGACGACCACATTAAACTGCATACAATAGTTAAAGATACCGGAATAGGCATTCCTGCTGAAAAGCTTGAAAGCATTTTCAACTTGTTCCATCAGGCAGATAATTCTGAGAACAGAAAATATGGTGGAACCGGACTGGGACTTTCGATTTGCAAAAAAACAGCCGTTCTTCTGGGTGGAGATGTCTGGGCTGAAAGCAATCTCGTAATAGGCAGCACCTTTCATTTTACCGCATGGTTTAAAAAAGCAAAAATGAAAAACGTACAAAAGCTTAAACCTGTTTCTCTTTCCGGGAAGAAAGTCTTGATTGCTGATGCCAGTAAATCAAATCTTGAAATACTAACCCATATTTTAAAATCTGCGGACATGAATATCTTCATCTCTCCGGATGAAACAAACATACTTAAAATCTTAAAAGATGCCCGCAAAAAAAATGTCCCCTTTGATATCTGTATTTTAAATATTGGTATGCCTGATACAAACGGTTATAATGTGGCAAAAAAGATACGGACAGAAATTGGTGGTCTTATCCTGCTTATTGCTTTTTCCTCTTCAATAGAAGACAGCCTGGAAAAGTGCCAAAATGCAGGTTATAATGGTTATCTACCAAAACCGATTAACAAGGCCAGCCTTTATAGGATGATGGAGAGACTTCTCGGTAAACCTGAAGACAAAGAAGCACAACCGCAGGAAATCAAAAAAGATGCAAAAACAGCAACACAGTATTCTATTCATGAAGATGTTAAGCATTCAATCTCTATTCTTCTTGCTGAAGATAACGCTGTTAATCAGAAACTGGCAACAAGACTTCTGACAAAAGCCGGATACCATGTTGAAATAGCAAATAACGGCAAAGAGGTTCTGGATTTATATCTGAGGTCTCCGGAGAAATATGATGTAATTCTAATGGATATCCAGATGCCCGAACTTAACGGTTTTGATACAACAAAAGCATTAAGAGACAAAGGGTTCAAACAAATCCCGATAATTGCCATGACAGCAAATACAATGGAGAATGACCGTAAGATGTGCTTGGAAAGCGGTATGAACGACTATATCTCCAAACCGATAAGAAGAGAAATAGTATTCCAGGTCTTAAAAAAATGGGTGTTTGAAAAAACTCAGCCCAATAAATAGCAAAATCTTTTAACATAAAAAAATGAAGCTTAAAAAAATTACAGATTATCTTAATGAATATCTGGAGATAGAGACGTTCAGTGATGCTTCTACAAACGGATTACAGGTCGAAAATAGCGGAAAAATCAAAAAAATTGGCTTAGCGGTAGATGCCAGCCTGGAAGTAATAAAAAAAGCAACTGCTGAAAAATGCGATCTCCTTATTGTACACCACGGTCTTTTCTGGGGAAAACAGAACCTTCTCACAGACATTCATTACAAACGTATTAAGGCTCTTATCTCTGGCGATATAGCACTCTATGCAGCCCATCTTCCTTTAGACGCTCATCCGAAAATAGGAAATAATGCTCAGATCGCAAAAGAAATAGGCCTTTATAATATTGAACCTTTTGCCCTTTACAATGGCAAAAATATTGGAATGAAGGGAAAGTTCAAGAAAAACAAACCATTTGAGGAAGCAATAGCAAACTTTGAAAAACAGATCGGAGTGTGCAATAATATACTCAATTTCGGCCCAAAAGAAATTTCTTCAGTGGGAGTTGTTTCCGGCTCAGCAACAGACATAGATCTTTTTAAAGAAGTGATGAACTTGGGACTTGACATCCTGATAAGCGGCGAGCCAAAGTATGAAGCCTACTATCTTGCACAGGAAATCGGACTTAATATTTTTTACGGTGGCCACTACAGGACAGAAACATTTGGGGTCAAAGCACTTGGGAAAGTTTTACAGAAAAAGATGGATATTAATACCGTTTTTTTTGATATTAAATGCATGTTGTAAAAATTTAAAAATCACTAATAAGAAAAAGATTTAAAGGAGAGTCACATGATACAGTTTGAACAGACATTTAGAAATTTCATAATGAGGCATCAGGAAAATTATAACAGATCCTATCATTTCTTGATTCTTATGGATGCTATTATAGCAGCAGCTACAAGAATTGAACTTTATTACCGTACAGGTGCGCTAAAAGACAACCTGGGAGCCTCCGGCAACACCAATGTTCATGGTGAAAAAGTTTTACAGATGGATGAGATTGCTCATAATATTGTTGTTCACTACTTAAATTCTTCAGAAAGAGTTATCCAGGCGGTAAGTGAGGAATCTGAAGAAATTATTACTATGAACAAGGATGGCGGAAGATATTTTATCTATTTCGATCCGCTTGACGGATCATCAAATGTGGCTCATGGACTTCCTGTTGGTTTTATGTTTGGTATTGGCAAGAGAAACTTTGAAGGAAACATTCAGGGACCGGAAGATTTTCACCTGAGAGCCGGAAATGAATTCATTGCTTCGGGCATGTTTGTTATCCCAACCGGTATGTTTACCCTGGCACTTCGTGACGCAGGCTGCTGGAGATTTCACGCAGACGAGACAAACACCTATGTAAAACCAACTCGCATCATGCTTCCCGAAGACAGTAAAAAATGGGAGCTTTCTTTTAATTCTGCAAACACCTATACCTTTAGAGACAATGTACAGGAATGGATCAGGGAAAATGAAAAGAAATTTACTTTCAGATATCTGGGTGCCCTGGCCGGAGATTTCCACCGGCTTCTTTCCAATGGCGGAATGTTCATGTATCCCGCAATAGTAAATCATCCTGACGAAAAAAAGAACCGTCCACAGGGAAAACTGCGTTTGATGTATGAGGCAAATGTTGTAGCCATGATGTGCAAAGAAGCAGGAGGTGAAGCCGTTAATGAAGCAGGCGATTCTATCCTTGATATTAAACCTGAAAAACACCACCAGAGAACAACACTTTATGTCGGATCAAAACCAATGATTGAAGATATTAAAAAAACACTCAAGAAGTAATTATTTTTAACAGACTTAAAGGCAGGTCTCTGCTACTTTGGTGACCTGTCTTTTTAATTTTAATGGAACAACCCGAATATTGTTATGGCAATAAGCTCAAGAATAATCGCTCAGAACAAAAAAGCTCGGTATGACTATCAGATTCTTGATACCTTCGAGGCCGGTATTGTTCTTTTGGGAAGTGAGGTGAAGTCCTGCAGACAGGGGGGTATGAGCCTTATGGACAGCTACGCCAGGATCGAAAAAGATGAGATATATCTTGTTAACGCGCATATCAGCCCTTATAAATTTGCTAATCAGTTTAATCACGAGCCTTTGCGCAGGAGAAAACTCCTGTTTCACCGCCTTGAGATAAGAAAGTTTCATGGGAAGCTGCGGGAGAAAGGCCAGTCTCTTATTCCTCTTAAAGTTTATTTTAATAACAAAGGTAAAATAAAGGTTGAGCTTGCCCTTGCTAAAGGTAAGAAAAATTATGACCGCAGGGAGGATATAAAAAAGAGGGATATGAAGCGTGATACAGAACAAGAACTTAAACAACGACGCTGATTTACCCCTTAGTCAAAAAAGGATAGAACTGTGATAAGTTTTTCTAGGAAATAAAACACAAAAACAACATGCTTGATAGAAGTGCTTTATGAAAAACACAGCTAATTCAAGTTAACAACTTTTGCTAAAGTATTGTTCCATTTCTTATTTCATTATATCCTTTTTTGAGGAGAGCATCCAGACTAAATTTTACATAATTTCTCTTAAAATAATATCTCATAAAAATATATATTTATTGATTCTGTATGATAACAAATATCTTTTCTTTGAAAAATAAACTCCTGTGGATCAGCACGTTCTGTATTTCTGCTGTCCTTTATTTATTGACGACACAGCAGGGGATTTCCTGGCAGGATAGCGGAATGTTTCAGTGGCGGATAATTACGGGCGATTACATAGGAGACTACGGTCTTGCGTTAGCACACCCTCTTTATATTCTAATCGGACAAATTTTCTTATTTATCCCCACGGGGGAAATGGCATTCAGACTGAATTTTGCAAGTGGTATCGGCATGTCAATTGCTCTTGCAAATATAGCTGTTCTAGCGTTTCAGTTTACCGGACGACGATGGATTGGAATAGCCACGGCTTTAATGCTTTCAGTTATGCATACTGTATGGTGGCTTTCAACCATTACTGAGGTTTATACCTGGAATGTCGCCTTTATGACAGGGGAATTGCTGCTTATTGTCCATTTAATTCGTGCCCCAAAATGGCAGACAGCCGTTGCTCTTGCCTTTCTCAACGGACTTAATTTGAGTATTCACAACCTCGCACTTCTGGCGTTGCCGGTATATATAGTTGTTTTGATTGTTTTGGTCAAAAAAAGAAGATTGCCGGCCTGGACACTTGCTGCTTCAGCAGCCGGATTTGTTTCTGGATCATCATTATATATTATAATGATGATATCTTTAGCCTTGGGAAAAGGGGATCTATGGAAGGCTGTTTCTTCAGCTTTGTTCGGCAGATACACCTCTGAAGTGCTGAACGTTCAAACCAGTTGGCGTTTTTTAAAATACAATGCGGCACTGAGCCTGTTAAACTTCGTTAATTTTTCTGTGCCGCTGGCAGTTATAGGCTGGTTTGGGATGAAACGCTGCTTGGGCGGTTTTTTAACTGTAGCACTTATGGCAATTACTGTTATTCATTTTGGGTTTTTTATCCGCCTTTCCTTGCCTGACCAGTTTACATTTTTCCTGCCGTCTTTAGTAATGATTATGCTTGCAGCTTCTGTCGGGATATCTGTACTGGCGGAAAAGTCTGGGAAATGGCGTATTGGAGTGATTTTTGCCTGTGCTTTTTCTGTTATAATGCCTCCAATAATTTATGCAAAAGCTCCTAAAATCATTGAGCTGGCAGGCATGAAGGTTGAGCGTGAAAGACCGCGCCCCTTCAGGGATGAAATAAGATACTGGACGATTCCCTGGAAACATAATGAGCGGTCTGCTGAACAGTTTGCAGAAGCTGCATTAAAACAGGCTCTACCGAACGGCATTATCATTAGTGATACCACGGCCTACTATCCATTAGTACTTGTTCAGCAGAGAGATAATACGACGGCAGCTGAGGTATCTGTAAAACTCTCGGACATAAATAAAAAACAAAATCTCCAAAACATTTTATTGAACCGTTCCGTATTTATTGTATTACCGGAATTTAAATTTCTTGCACCGGATATTATGACCCGTATTGATATAAGCCGAAAAGAAGAAGATGTTCTATATAGTGTTAAGTGGACCAAACATTAACATTTTGAATCACTGAACTTTTTATTACTTGCCACCAGCACCCAAAATTTAACCTACTCTATTAGTTATATATTTTATAATAAATTTTCTTTGATATAAAATCCTATTTTTCTTTTTTTACAGTATCGATCATGGTTAAGTATAAATAATTTACAGAAAATATTTTTTTATAGTTTCAATATTTAAACAATAATGACCTATAATTTAAATCAGAATTTTTTAAATTATAATATTGTAATACTATTTTATTATATATTTAGCGGGCACTCCCAATACAGTTGTTTTGGGTTTAACATTTCGCAAAACTAAAGAAGAAGCGCCGATCCGAGACCAATCTCCAACTTTTGATTTTGGCAAAATAACAGCATGACCGCCAAAAAAAACACCTTCGCCAACATGTGCTCCGCCTTGAACATCAACATGCGGTGAAATTGTGCAAAAATCCCCAATAACCGTATCATGATCACAGCTGGAATATATATTCACATGAACATGGCGGCCAATTTTTGCATCACAGGTAACAATACTGTTTCTTGCCAGAATAGAACCTTCATTGATTACAGAATTTGTTCCGATTGAAGCCGTCGGGTGAATAAGTGTTGCCCACTTTGCGCCTACTCCGTTAAGAAGAAAAACTATTTTCTTCTTAATTTCTGGATCACCAATCGCATTAATTAAAAAAACAAAACCATTATGTTTATTCTTTATTTTGGGATAGTCGTCGATGGTTCCAATAATTTCCGGATAGTTTTCAAAACCAGCAAGGGCGTTTTTATTATCATCAAGAAATCCTAAAACATCCCATTCATGATTATGAGAATTTATCTCACTTATTAGCCAAGCAACCTCCCTGCCGAATCCACCGGCACCAACAATTAATATTTTCTTACTCATAATAAATCCATCCTAAACAATGATAATTCATCATTCAATCAGTGTATATCCGCCATCAACAAGCAATGCTGCTCCGGTTACCCATTTGGAAGCATCGGAAAGCAAATAAATACAGGCATTTGCAACATCACCGGGCTCTCCATCTCCAATCAAACTACCAGATAAATACTTTGAGGACTGCTCTTCTGTAACCAAATCCACATCCCAGATATTCGTTTTTATGCTACCAATAATCAGCGCATTGGAACGATGTTTCATTGAAGAAACATCTATGGCCAGTGAACGCATTAACCCATTTATACCTGCTTTTGATACGGTATATAAAATTCTGCCCTTGCCAACAGTATTATAAGAGCTAATTGAAGAAAGAAAGACTATTGAAGAACCCTTTCTAATTGACCGGGTATTTTTTAATGCTGCCTTTGAACAAAAGAATGCTCCTTTTAGGTTTATATTCATTGTCTCATCATAACTTTTTTCATCAATAACACTTAAAGGCCGAACCGTGGAAATTCCGGCAGCATAAACCATCCCGCTTATAAGACCGCGTTCATCAACAAAACAATCGAATCCGTCATTAATGGATGAAACACTTTTTACGTCAACAATTGAATAGCCGTGATTACCGGACGGAAGCATCTTGATAACTTCTTTAAGATTGTCTTCTCTTCTCGCACATATTGATACATTTGCTCCGCATTCCGCACAGGCAACAGCTGTTGCCCGGCCCAATCCAGACGAAGCACCGACGATAACAATATGCTTTCCCTTAAGAGAAAAATCTTCAATGCCCATTTTTTTCTCCTCTATAAATTAATAGCCAGTAATAAAGTGTTTTTTTGATCAAATCGAATACATTTTTTGCGTTAATAAAAACATCCGCTATGTTTTTCAGGACAGCTTGTCTTTTACAAGGTACAATAAATCTGAAACAGTTTTACATTGTGTAAGGTCTTTTGCTGAAATCACAATATCAAATAACGAATCAAATAATGCAATAACCGACAATTGTCCTACAGAATCATAGGTTTCTATTTCATTTAATTTGCTTAACATGGTTAAACTATTTGGATCCGCATTTAGAGCTTCTTCAATCTCAATAATTACCTCTTCAGATTTCATTGTAATCTCCCTTAGTAAAACAAACTATAAAATCAACAATCCCGCTGCCCATGAATATCCAACACCAAACCCAACAACACCAATTTTCATTCCTTCACAAATTATGTTCTTTGCAATCGCGCGTTCCATAGCAATAGGAATTGTGCTTGAAACCGTATTACCAGAATCAGCCATTTCAATCAGAAACTTTTCTTTCGGAATATTTAATTTTTTTCGTAAAACTTCAAGCATATATTCATTAGCCTGGTGAAAAACAAACATATCAATATCATCTATTGTACAGCCGGATTTTTCAAACAATCTTTTCAATGTCTCAGGCACGGTTCGTAAACTAAAAGTAAATATTTCGGGTCCATTCATGTGTAAATATTCCGGAGCATCTGATCTCTTGGGATCTGACTTTCCTGAAGGATCTGCTAAATATCCCGGCATTCTGCATGCACCAGCTTCAACCCTTAGATTGCATGCTCCCTGCCCATCGGTTCCATAAACAAAGGGGCCTGTCCAATCTATATCTTTTGAATCATCCAGCTCAATATACGTCGCTGTTGCTCCATCTCCAAACAAAGGAACAACGCTTTCGTCCATTGAATGAAAATATTTTGTATAAGTATCACCGGTAAGAAACAGCGCTCTGGAACCATTTCCATTTTCAAGTAGGGCTTTTACAATAGACAGGCCGTAAACATATCCGGAACATCCCAGAGTAATATCAAATGTTAGTGTAGTAGTTGGTAATCCCAGCCGAGCCTGAATCAGGCACGATGTTGACGGAAGTATATAGTCTGGTGATTGAGTACACATTATCAGAATATCAATATCAGAAGACTTCACAATTCCGGAATCAAAAATCTTTTGCGCTGCTTTAACTGCTAAGTCTGAAGCTGTTTCAGTTTCTTTTGAAAGCCTACGTTCCTTTATACCCGTTTTCTGGAAGATTTTCTCGCCTGTCCACTTCTCAAACCGCTTAGCTATTTCATCGTTTGTTAACCGCTGTTCAGGAAGAGCTATTGAAATTTTTTTAATTCTTGCTTTGCCGTTCACTATAAACTAACACCTCCGATTTACAATCCCCTTCGATCAGATTTAAACATTTTACAGCATGCAGAAATATTGTCAAATGCTTAAAAACTGCTCAATCTATTATTTCCTAACAGATTAATTAAACTTCTAGCGTTTATTACAGAATCTTGTTTCTATTTAATTAGAATAAATACCCATTCCAAAAAAGTCTCGAAATTGACACACCTCTTTCATTCAATTATACTTTATGACCTTTAAACGATCAACTGGTCAATTAGATTAAATTCAAAATGATAAGCACAGACAACCTGACAAAAAGTTTTGCTGGCCAGAGCCTGTTTGAAGAAGCAAGCTTCAAAATCAACGCTAAAGAACGTCTAGGACTGGTGGGAAGGAATGGGCACGGCAAGACCACTCTCTTCCGTCTTATAACAGGAGAAGAGGAACCTGACTCTGGGACAATAATCATACCAAAACATTACCATGTTGGATATGTCAAGCAGCACCTTGGCTTTACCGAAGACACAATTTTAAAAGAAGGAATAAAAGGCCTCCCTTCAAAAGAAGAACACCACTACTGGAAGGTTGAAAAATCCTTTCGGGGCTGAGGTTCACTTCAACTAATATACAGAGATATCCTGCTGAATTTTCCGGTGGTACCTTTTGTGTCAAGATAAAATCAGGAACAAACCTTTTGCTTAAGGCTATTGACATAAAAGATGAGTAACTGACTTGTATATCAATAGTTTATTAAGGCCAGACCGTCGTAGGCTTTGAATATTTTCTTTGATGTTCTATGATTTTGGAAGTTTATAAATGGTGTCATCTTAAGGATTCTGGACTTTTAATCGGTTCTATATGTATTTCATTGTTCGAATCGCGCCAGGTTTTGTAATACTTACGATAAGGATAACAAGCTTTTAATTCTGAATTTCGATTGCCAAGATTACGTGCAAAGATAACGGGTGTATTCAGTAAAGGAGAATTGTGTAAAAATCCGGATCCCAGTCCATTATCTTTAACCCCGTATCCTTTTTGGAATATCAAAGCATTGGATATTTTCTTTTCTTCAACCTGTCGCATGAGCTTGTTATCAACTTCCCAAAAAGAATCAGAGTAATATTTGCAAAGTTGGGGCACCCTTAGAATTGCCGTATATATAAACAGACAACCAAATATAAGTAGAATACCGTTTCTCAAATACAGGGTAGAAATATGGAGAGAAGAAGCAGTCTTTTTAATAATAAGAACAAAGGATCGGGCTGTTAGTAGAAGAATAAAGGGTAGAGAAATATAATAGAATCGGGGGCCTAAGCACAAATCTTGGAAAAAGTAGAAAAAATAGAAAACAGGAGCTCCCAATGCCATAAGCAGTAATAAGATTTCTTTACGACCTTTACGATAGCCAAATGGTGTGAAAAAAATTGCCAGAGGCAGAAGGCTTGGAACGGGCCATTCAAAAAGATTTTGGTTAAGGGCAATAAAGTTACTTATTGTATGGCCTATACCACGTAAGAATGTATGGGGTGGAGCACCCATTATCATTTTATTGGTGAATCCCAGGGTATGTTCTGTCCCCCATCTTGCTTGGTAGCCAAACAGAAAAGCATTGTCGTTTGTTGAATAATTATACCAGAGCAAAACCGCAACCATACACATAAAAGAAAAACCAGCTGCTAACATCGTTCGGTACTGACCTGCTTTCAAAGTGCATACTATGAAAAAAACGCCCACAACAGTACCTATAGCCACAGCATCACCCGTGCGTATATTAAGAACAGCACCTAGTGCAAAGCCTGCAATTATGCCGGAGGCTATACTGCTTCTGTCAAGGGTCCTTAGTATGTAGTAGAAAAACAACAGTACAAAAAATAGCGATGACACGTGATTCATAAATGATGCCGACATAAAAAGTACAAAAGGAGAAAGACAATACAGCGTAACTGCTCCGCGTGCTTCCACTTCACCATAGTATTTTCTGCCGGCCAGATAGAGGAGTACAGCAGATAGTGTGGCAAGTATCGGGTTGACAACCCAAGGCATATTGATAATAAGCCCGAGCATAATCAGAAATGGATGGCCGGGTGTATATTGGGAATACCAGCGCTCAGCAATGATTATATTATCTAAAGTACACTGAAAGAAATCAGGTATCGGGGGAGAAGGGACAGTAAGGTATCCGTTTGCAAATATTTTTGCTTGAAAAAATTGGGCAATAGAGTCCTGAACGTGGGGGATGTTTTCAAAAACAAGTAAGCTGATTAGATTGGTCCATAAAAAAACCCATCCACAGGTAACCAGCATGAAATTCGCTGGAGACAAAACAGTTAAAAAGCATGCTTTGTCTTCAGCATGCCCTTGTCGTTTTTTAGCATGAAGAAACATATAATTAATCAAGGAGGTCAGGCACAGAAGCCCGCCTAGGCAAGCCTGGAGCCACATATAGGATGATTGCGCTTTAAGCAAAGACCGACCGTAGATTTCATCAATAGGAAGGCAAAATAATCCCAAGAAGACTCCCCAGTAGAACAGAATTATGTATGATCGCAAACGGTTCTTTATAGGAAATAAATTTTTCAACACTAGAAGGTTATAACAAAGCAGAACTCCCAGAAGAATCAGTATAAAAGGAGTTAATGCTGCTATGTCCATAGAGACTGCTTCTATAAAAAAAGCTGCAGCAGCTCCTATAGCTGCGGTACAGCCAAGAAGCTTAGATGATGGTTTTTTAAGTGTTTCCATTAGAAAGATAATATAATATATATTATAGCTTTATTTATTGAGTAAAATAACATATAATTTCTAAATTGTTAACGGATTTTCTTAATATTTTAAAGCTTGAGAAATGTCGTAACCAAATTTAGTATACTGTCTAATAGAAACTACCTGCATGGTATAACATGGGCTAGAATTGCAGAGTGGTTATAAGTCGTAACCGTGCTAATTCAATAAAATGCCAGAAAAAAAAGATTTGAAAAACATTCAACAATTGATTGTTTTGTCAATTATTTTTGTTACCGGACTAGTGTCATGGTTTCAGTATCCTTGTGCATTTATATGGGACGATTCGTATTTCTACCTTGTAATCTCCCGTAACATCGTTCTCAACGGTTCGCAAACGTTTTCAAATCTCTACATAACGAACGGTATTCATCCCCTTTGGCTGTATTTACTCACAGGGTACAGTTATATTGTTTCCATTATTAACTCTGATCTTCTTTCAAATCCTTCCTATGCATTACCGCTTTCGACTTTACTGGTATTGTTTGGTAGTATTAATTTGTGGAAGGCTGCAGGTTTGCTCAGGCTTTCCCGTCTTATATTTGTTGGTTTACCGCTAAGCTATGTTCTTTTTTTTCAGGTATTATACTCTGAAGCTCATGTATATTATGCTGCTTTTTCATGGCTTACTCTTCTTATGGTTAAAAACGTTACTTCCCGACCTCAAAGTCCAGACCTCATCGGTTTTGTATGTGCAATAGTGTTTTTAGGACGGCTTGATTCTGTTTTTCTTGTTCTATGTTTTCTGGGGTGGTACCTGTATAGTAATCGTAACAGTATGATTGTGCTCCGGACTTTTGTGCCCTTAGTGGTTTTGCTGGTGCCTTATTTGCTAAGCAACTATTATTTTTTCGGAGGGTTTACTCCAGTAAGTGGATGGCTCAAGTCCAGTTTCCCACACATTTTTTTTAACAACTCAATCGGGCTGAATTCCTTTTTTGGATATAATGCAGTTGCGGGAGTTTTTCCTATAATTGTAGCTATTTTATTTCTTATGTTTATAAGGCTTCGCAGTCCTATCCGCAACTTGATAAAGGTTTTATTAGTTGGGTCGATACTGCATTTTGTTTACACAGCTTTTTTTACCCGCTTTCACACTATGTACTGGTGGTATTACATTCCTCATATCCTGCTTTTATCCTGTTCGGCTGCAGCCCTTTATAAACAATACCGTTTGCCTCGTTTTCTCCAAACAATGGGTGCCATTGTCATGATGCTGTTGTTTGTCTATGCTAGCGTATCAATACGGTGGGGAAACACCAATGCTTCTAGACGAATTCAGGTTCCGGTTGCTGAACTGCTGCAATATATTGAAGCCAAAGATATAAAGCATACAAGTATACTGGTTTCTGATGTTCCCGGTGTTATAGCATATAATTCGAGCAATAATTTAATTGCTACCGACATGGTAACCGCGAATAGAAAACTGTATTCCTCTATGAGAAAATCCGAGAATGCTTTACTCTATCTAAAGGAATATTGTGCGCAAAAAGGTCAGCCCATAACTTATTATTATTATTTTGGAAGCGACTTTATTAAGCATGATAAAGAAGGTTTTGGAATTACATTTAATGACCCAAAACAGTATCCTGAGCTGAAACCGATAGGTAGGTACAACCTGGAACGGGGACCGGTATTCAGCTCAAGCGATTCATCTTGTAAACTATGGAAGCTTCAATGATAGAAAAAAAACAGATTGTTTATAATCACAGGATAAGAGTGACTGTTTTTGCTAGTCTTCCAGGCTAAGGTGTACGAATCGTTTTAATTTTTTACAAGAATATGATCAAGTGTATATTTGGTGTCGTTGAAAAAGTTCTAGTGTATGGGCTTATTTACCTAATCTTCTATAAACAAGATTAATAAAGTTTTGTTTACCCGAAGAAGATTTTAAGCACTTTGCAAAAGTACTTTTTCTGCTTTACTGATGTCCTTCTCACCAAAAACTGTACCGGACAAAACCAGAGAATTCTGGCAAAACTACTTTTTAGAAAAAAAAGAAACTTGACATGAAAAAGACAAAATTCACAGAGGAACAAAAGCCTTTGCGCGGCGACAGACGGAGGTTGGGATGTACTGTAAACCCAGCTATTTTTAGGCGACTGTGCGTGTGACCTCACTTCCTGCTAATTAATCTTTTTTGAACTATTAATAATTATGATTTAGATTGTACAATGTCAAAACAGAGCAAAGATATTCCATTCTGGAAAGATAAGATTCTTGCTGAGATGACTAAAAAGGAGTGGGGATCCCTGTGTGATTGCTGCGGAAAATGTTGCCTGTGAAAAATAGAGTATGAAGATACAGGTGAGGTCTACTGTACGGATATTGCCTGCAGGTATCTTGATGAGAAAATATGTCCGTGCAGGGAAGATGAATCGTCTGCTTATCTTATTTTTGACTGTTTGAAGCTGAGCCCGGAAGATGTCAAAGGTTTGCTTGCTGTTAGAAATCTGTGCTTATAGGCTGAATGCTGAAGGCCTGGACCTTGAGGGATGGCACGTGCTGTTATCCTCAGATCCTGAATCAGTACATAGAGCGGGTATCTCCGTTCGGGATAGGGTTGTTAAGGAGGAATCCGTTTCTGAAAATGATATTGAGGATCATATTATTGACTGGATAAACTAAGCTTTGTAGAGCACTTTTAATAAATGAGTCTGAAAAATGAGTTATCTATTAATGAATTAATTTCTAAATATATTGCTTAAGGAGATAAGGTCTTAATATGAAAAAATATGGGGAAGATTTAAAACAAAACAGCTATTATTACCTGTACAGGAAGTGGAATTGAAAGAAGCATTACTCTTCGTTTTGCGGAAGAGGGAGCTGATGTAGAGGGTATTGATATTAATGAAAAAGGCCTAAAGAACTGCTGAAATTGCACAAGCCATGAGAATATATGAAGGTCTCTAAACTTAGGTATCTGACACGCTTTAAGTAAAAAAAGCCCCCTATGTTTAAAAAGAGGACTTTTCTATTTTGGAATTTTATTTAAGTTTAATTATAGCATTGTATTTCGGGTCATTACAGCTTAATTTATTTAAAACAGTCATTATCCAGTCTATATAACAACCTCAAATATTGAAATAATTAAATAATGATAAGCACAGACAACCTAACAAAAAGTTATGCCGGCCAGAGCCTATTTGAAGAAGCAAGCTTCAAAATCAACGCTAAAGAACGTGTAGGGCTGGTGGGCAGGAACGGGCACGGCAAGACCACTCTCTTCCGTCTTATAACAGGAGAGGAAAAACCTGACTCTGGAACAATAATCATACCCAAACATTACCATGTGGGATATGTTAGGCAGCACCTTGGCTTTACCGAAGACACAATTTTAAAAGAAGGAATAAAAGGCCTCCCTTCAAAAGAAGAACATCACTACTGGAAGATTGAAAAAATCCTTTCAGGGCTGGGTTTTACCTCAGCTGACATGCAGAGACATCCTGCTGAATTTTCCGGCGGGTATCAGGTTCGTTTAAACCTTGCCAAGATTCTGGTTTCTGAACCGGATATGCTGCTTCTTGATGAACCCACAAACTATCTTGACATCACATCCATAAGGTGGATCGAACAGTTTTTGCTTTCCTGGCAGCACGAACTTATGCTGATAACACACGACAGATCTTTCATGGACAGAATTGTTACCCATACCCTGGGCATCCACAGAAAAAAAATGCGGAAGATCCCGGGCAATACAGAAAAATATTACGCCCAGATCGCACAGGATGAAGAGATCCATGAGAAAACAAGGGTAAATGATGAACGCAAGCAAAAGGACATTGAACTTTTCATAAGCAGGTTCAGAGCAAAAGCAAGACTTGCTAACATGGTACAGTCCCGAGTAAAAACTCTGGAAAAAATGGATAAAAATTCAAAGCTTGAAAAGATAAAAGCTCTTGAATTTTCATTTCAGGAAAAACCCTTCAACTCAAAGTATTTGCTTAACGCAGGCAACCTCTCTTTTTCATACACCCAGGAAAATCCGCTGATTAATAACCTTGATATCAGCATTGCAAAAGGTGACAGGATATGCGTCATTGGGAAAAACGGCAAAGGAAAAACAACTCTTCTTAAACTGCTGTCAGGCGACCTCACCTCTGAAACAGGAACAATCACCTATAACCCTAATACTGAAAAAAGTTTTTTTGAACAGACAAACATCAAAAACCTGGTGGACTCAAGAACAGTTGAAGAAGAGATTTTATATTCCTACGAACACGTTGACAGCCAGCTTGCCAGAAACATATCCGGCGCAATGATGTTCCAGGGAGACCATGCTCTAAAAAAAATATCTGTCCTTTCAGGCGGTGAAAAAAGCAGGGTCATGCTGGGAAAAATTCTTGTGACTCCGGTTAATCTCCTGCTCCTTGACGAACCCTCCAACCACCTCGACATGGAATCCTGCGACGCTCTTCTTGCAGCAATTGACAACTTTGAGGGAGCTGTTGTGATGGTCACCCATAATGAAATGTTTCTCCATGCACTGGCAGAAAGGCTCATCGTCTTTCAGAGAGACGGAATCATGGTCTTTGAAGATACCTATCAGAACTTTTTGGATAAGGTCGGATGGGAAGACGAAGACCTCAGCCCCAGAGCCTCACAAAAAAATAATGGCCCAATTGAAAAACTGTCCAAAAAAGAGCTGCGCAAAAAACGTTCTGAGATCATCACTGCGCGCAGCACAGAACTAAAGCCCCTTGAAAAACGTATTAAAAAAATCGAGGCTGAAATTGAAAAACATGAACACGCCTTAAATCAAGCAACTGCAGAGATGCAGAAAGCAACACAAAATGGTCAGGGAGATAAAATAGCCTCCCTTTCAAATACTATTCACACTGCACAGTCTGCCATCGACACCCTTTTTGAAGAACTTGAAGACTTAACTGAAAAGTTTGAAACTAAAAAACATGAACTCGACAATAAACTTACCGAGCTTAATGAAATTGTAAAAACCTAAACTTGATTTTTTTATAATCATAACTTGATTAAATTAAATATGGCAAATGTTAATGTTACTCGTGATTATAGTAAATTTTATACTTTTTTAATTTTCAAAGGTATTGCCCAACATTGAATCATTGCCAAATACAAACCCATTCCTATCACAAGATCTTACGAAAATTTAAAACTTAACTTTAGGTACTTCTTTGGCTTCTTTGGGTGCTTCAAAAAATTCTGCGCGCTCAAAATCAAACATGTTGGCAATGATGTTCTGAGGGAACTTTCGGATTGAGACATTGTATGTCTTTACCGCCTCGTTATAGCGCATCCTGGCAACCGAAATCCGGTTTTCTGTTCCGGCCAGCTCATCCTGCAGTGCGATAAAGTTCTGGTTGGCCTTAAGGTCTGGATACCGTTCCACAACCACCATCAGACGGCTCAGGGCTGAAGTCAGCTGATTGTTGGCCTGAATCTTTTCAGGTATGCTTCCGGCTCCGGCAACCTTGGAACGCGCCTCTGTTACCTGTACAAATGTCTCTTTTTCATGAGCAGCATAACCTTTGACGGTTTCAACGTAATTTGGAATAAGATCCATGCGTCTCTGGAGCTGGGTCTCAACCTGACCCCAAGCACCTTTCACACCTTCATCAAGAGTGACCATGGTGTTATATCCACAGCCAGAAAAAGTAAAAGAGCAGCAAAGAGCTATTGTGATTACTAAAGAAGTTCTAATTTTATTGTACATTATTATTTCCTCCGCTATTTAAAGTACCTAAAGCTTATTAATTATTTTTAAACCGACAATTTATCTACAAAAAGAGAGAGCTTCCTGATTTCAGCGATATATTCTTCCATCAGGGAAATCGCTTCATTTGCTGAAAGTTTTTTCTCACCAGTTTTTATTTTATTAAGCTTTCTAAAAAGAGCTGTATCAAGCTGTGTGTCATTAGCCATAAAAGCCAAAAGCTTACTGTTATCAGAAGCAGGCTGCTTTTCATTCAGGAAAAGAATGGCCTGAAATATTGAAAAGAAAGTAGGCAAAGAAAGCCGGATTAGTGCTTCAATGTTCTTCTTCTTACCTTCTGTCTCAAGAAAATTTTCCCTAAGCTGTAAAAGCTTGCCTTTAAGCTCACGTTCACTTTGCAGCCTCACATATTTTTTCTCAAAAATCAGGTCTTTTAATATATCCTCACCAAAAATAAGGCGGTAAGAGGCTTTAAAATTTATAAACTCGATGGGAAAGGTATCAAGTGAAGATTCGATATAATTTTTTGACAGAAAAAGCGGTGTGGCCACATTTCTCTTATGCCATTTTGCAGTTAATGACATGGCCTTGCCAAGTGAATTAATACCGGTATCTGACAGAATGATCATGAAATTGATATCAGATTTTTTCGGGACATATTCACCCCGTGCCGCACTGCCGTACAGGATAATTGATATCAGGTTGGAACCGAACAGCTCCTTAACCTCATGAGAGAAATCTCCGAAAATTTCTTCCGGTTTATTGGGTATTTTTGCCATAAAAAACTCCAGCTGTTAATGTTTTATTAAATATTTAAAGGGCTATAAATACGTTTACAATCTAAAAGCTTCTTCCTGCTCCTCCTCCACCTCCCAGCCCGCCTCCAAAACCACCAAACCCACCGCTGAATCCGCCTCCACCTCCAAAACCACCGCCTCCTCTTCCGGAAAGAGCCATTAACAGAATAAAAGGAAGCATCTCTCTGCCTGTCCGGGTAAACAGTGATAAAATTAAGAAGATAAAAACAATTATTGGGAAAACTCCAAAAGGTTTGCGCTGCATTCTTCCGTTTTCGGTTGGAGCCCTTGGAGTGTTACCCTCCCCGATTGTTACTCCCGCGTCCTTTGCAATGACCTGTCCCACGGCAATCATACCGTTTAAAAGACCCCTGTCATAACTTCCTTTTTTAAACAGCGGAAGAACATACTGATCAAGAATTCTTCCGACCTTACCGTCAGGCAGAATCCCCTCAACCCCGTACCCTGTTTCTATTCTTACCTTTCTTTCCTCAAGAGCCAGCAAAATAAGCACGCCTTTGTCCTGCCCCTTCTTTCCTATTCCCCAGTATGCAAAAAGTTCATTTGCATACATATCTATATTATCTCCTTCAAGATTCTTGACCGTCGCAATTACAACAGAAGCGCCTGTTTTCTGAAGGATTTCACGGGACAACCCCTCCATTGCCGCTTTTACTTTTGGAGAAAGAACCGAAGCATAATCATTTACCGCTCCCACAGGACGGGGAAACTTATTTTCTTTTGCTGCTTCCGCATTAAAAGACAAGAAGAACAGGGTAAAAAGCATATATACTGTAAATACAGGACGTAAACATATTTTTTTCATAATCATTACCAACAACCCCTTAAAATATCATACGAATTTGTGACACTATCCGCACAAAGCCGTTATTTTTTTATTTCTATTAATCTCTATTTGTATTAGAATTTTTCTTTTATCTGTCTACCATAATAACAAACGGATGTGAAGAAAAAGAAATATATTAGAGGCATTATTTATGAATAAACTGATTACTGTTTTACTTGTTTTTCTATCTATTACACTTTTCTCATGTGCAGGACTACAGCGGGACTCAGGAAAATCTCTGATGCAGCCTGAAAAAGAATTTTGTTTCCTTTTCACCAACAGCACCCTGGGCAAACTTGAACCTGAAGGAAGCGGCAGCAGGCAGCAGGGAGGCCTGGCAAGAAGATCCACCCTCATTAATGAAACAAGAGAAACGGAAAAAAAAGTACTGGTCTTTGACACTGGAAATATCTTCTCAGACAAAGACCTTCTGCTAGACAAAGACAAAACCCTTTATACCCTTATTGCTCTTGACAAGATGAAAATAGATGTCCTGAATATCGGCGCATATGATGTTTTAAGTTCAAGGCTCTTAAAAAAGAACGAACCCAAACTTGTCTTTCACCTTGTATCAGCAAACATAAAATCAATCTCCACAGGAGAACTTATTTTCAAACCCTATACAATAGCAGAAAATCAGGGTATTAAAATCGGTATCTTCGGTCTCACCAGCAACCATCCAAACCCGACAGTCCTTAAAAACAAGAATATTCTTATTGACAACCCGGTTAAGGAAGCCGAAAGAACCGTAATCCGGCTTAAAGCAGAAAATTGTGATATTATTATTCTCCTTTCCCAGCTTACAGATACAGAAAATATTCAGGTGGCAAAGCAGGTTCCCGGAATACACTTTATTTTTGGAAGTTCTTCAAGAACAGATCAAAAGAAAACAGTTGAGAGCACTATGATAATTTCTCCCGGAACAAAGGGAAAAAAGGCTGCTCTTATAAAAACCTCTTTTAGGGACACTGTTAGTTCTTTTTATGACATTCGTACAAAAGCGGCTTTAGAAAAGCAGCTAAAAAATATGGGGGAAAAAGAATTTCAACAATCTGAAGACATCGCTTCTGAAAAATCTAAAATAGAAAACAGGCTAAGATCTTTTAATAATAAAACCGGCTGTACCTGCAACACCATTATGTTAAATAAAAACATAAAAGAGGACAGCAGGATAACACTGTTGATTGAAAAATATAAACAAATCAGACTGAGAAAGACCATTCCAGACTACAAAAAGACCATCTCATCAGTTGACCTTTCCGGTTTGGACGAAGAAAAGAAACTTCTGGCGCTAAGACTGATGAATGAAATCAAATGCTACAAAGATTTAAACATTGCTTCTTTAGCAGACATAACACCCTTCTGCAGAAAACTTGCAGATATAATAGTTGAAAGAGTAAGCACGGGTGAGAGCGAAGGAAAAATTCGATACAGAATTCTCCAGGAGAAAGAACAAAACAAAAAATATCTTGACAAAAAACACCTATTTCAATAAATTCTTCATTCTTATTACAGTTATAGTCACAAGGCTTGAAAATGATCAAAGTTGAAAATATTTCGAAAAGCTACGGCCCCACAAAAGCGGTTAACAATATTTCTTTTCGGGTCAGAAAGGGAGATGTGCTTGGATTCCTGGGTCCAAACGGTGCGGGTAAATCCACCACCATGAGGATGCTCACCTGTTATCTGTCTCCGGATGAAGGCACAGCAAAAATTGATGGTTTTGATATACATCAAGATTCGATTGAGATAAGAAAAAAAATCGGATATCTGCCAGAAAATAATCCCCTTTATCTTGATATGGGCGTGATTGAGTATTTAAAGTTCATTGCTAAAATAAGACAAATACCAAAATCCTCTTTAAAGACAAAAGTAGACCGGGCTATTGAAATCTGCGGGCTGGGATCATACAGCCATAAAGATATCGGTGAACTTTCAAAAGGATACAGGCAGAGACTGGGACTCGCGCAGGCCTTGATACATGATCCGGAAATACTGATTCTTGATGAACCCACAATAGGTCTTGACCCTCATCAGATAATAGAGATCCGACACCTGATAAAATCCATTGGTGGAGAAAAAACAATTATTATAAGTTCTCACATCCTTCCTGAAATATCTGCTACCTGCGACCGTGTTTTAATTATTGCAAAAGGACAGATCGTCGGAAGCGGCACACCACAGGAACTGGCATCTATCTCTGGAGGCGGCCTGACCATAAACACGGGAATACGCGGCCCCAGAGAAAACGTAATTAACGCACTTAATCAGCTGGAAGGCGCTGTCAACATTAAAAACCTTGGTGAAGAAAACGGGGTTAACCGTTTTAAGCTAACCGCAGACAAAAATAAGGATCTTGGCGAAAAAATATTTTTCATGGTATCAAAAAACGGCTGGAGCCTGACAGAGCTTCACAGGGAAGAGATAAATCTTGAAGATGTGTTTCTTGACCTGACAACAAAAGAGGTGTCATGACAAACATAATAACGATATTCCAAAAAGAATTTAAATCTTATTTCAGCTCTCCGGTTGCATATATATTTATAATATCTTTTCTTGTGGTAACAAGCTGGCTTTTCATAAGAACTTTTTTTATAGCAGACCAGTCAAGTATGAGATCTTTTTTTTCTATTCTTCCCTGGATATTTCTTTTTCTGGCACCGGCCATAACCATGAGATCCTGGGCAGAAGAAAAAAAACTCGGCACAATTGAAATACTCATGACCCTTCCGATCAAAGACTGGGAGATAGTAATTGGTAAGTTTTTATCAGGCTTCTTCTTTCTAATCCTTACCGTCTGCCTGACATTTCCCCTGGCTATAACTATTTATATAATCGGAAGCCCTGATATGGGCCCAATATGGGGAGGGTATCTGGGAGCCTTTCTGCTTGGCGGAGCATACCTCGCTATCGGACTATTCGCTTCAAGTATAACCGAAAACCAGATTGTATCATTTATTGTCGCTATAATAATATGCTTTGCCTTTCTGATTATAGGAGAAGACTTTGTTATTTTTAGTGCACCTGCTTTCCTTGTACCCATACTTTCTTATCTCGGACTCGGAGCGCATTTCCAGAGCATCGGCAGAGGGGTAATTGATTCACGCGATATTCTCTATTACCTTTCTATTATCGTATTTTTTCTATTTCTAAATCATATAGCTATTGAACAAAAAAAATAGAATTTAAAAATGAACAGTCTTAATAAAATTAAAAGCGGTTCAAACTATATATTGATCGTCCTTTTCCTTGCGGGAATTCTGGCTATTATAAATGCTTTCTCATCGAACCATTTTACCAGGATAGACCTGACAGAAGACAAACGTTATACCGTATCAAAATCAACAAAAAAGGTTTTATCCGAGCTTGATGACATCGTTAACATAAAAGTATATCTTTCAAAGGACCTACCTCCTTACGTAGTCATGCTGACAAACCAGATAAAAGATATCCTGGAAGAATATAAAATTTATTCAGACGGCAATCTTGACGTTGAATATATTGATCCGTCAAGCGATCCCCTGATACAGCAAAAACTCCGGTTTATGGGAATTCCCCAGGTAAGATTGAATACCATTGAAAAGGATAAGGCGGCTATTGCAAATATTTATATGGGGCTGGCTGTTCTCTACGGAGACAACAAGGAAATAATGCAGACACTTTCTGACATCGCCACCTTTGAATATGACCTTACCAGCAAAATTCTCAGGGTGGCAAGTCCTGACATTAAAACAATCGGGTTTTTATCCGGACACGGCGAACCCGAGCTCACCCGCGGTTTTACTGTAGTTGATCAGGTCTTAAAGGAACAGTATTACACAAAAGCAGTAAATATTTCAGGCGGCAATAAAATTCCTGACGATATAGCGGCCCTTGTTGTAGCAACACCCAAAATACTTTCTGATCGGGATCTTTTTGAGATAGATCAGTTTCTGATGTCAGGCAAAAACATCATCTTTATGGTGAACACCGTTGAGATGAACCGGCAGGGCGGCATGAGGGGAACCCCAGTTAATTCTCCTGTTAAAAAACTTATCGAACATTACGGAGTAAAGATAGGTCATGAACTGGTTCTGGATCAGCTGAATGCAAACGCCTCCTTCAAGAGCGGAATGTATAACATCCAGGTTCCTTACCCCTTCTGGGTAAGAACCATAAGAAAAAATGTTGAGGGTTATCATCCAACCATAAACAATCTTGAAAGCATGGTCTTTCCATGGACAAGTTCTCTTACAATCGATAAAGAAAAAACAAAAAACAATCAGGTGTCCATTCTGGCTCGGAGCACCAACTATTCCTGGACAGAAGGAGGAATGTTTGACCTGAGTCCCAGAGAAAATTTTAAGCCTGCTGAAGACCAGATGGGTTCACATATCCTGGCCTGTTCAGTAACCGGAAAATTCAAAAGCTTTTTTGAAGGAAAAGAAATCCCGGCACCTGAAAAACAGGAAGAGCAGAAAAAAGAGCTGGGAGGGAACAAAATTGTAAAACCAGTTTCAGACCGCAGCATTATAAACTCAAGTCCGGATGCAAAGATTATTGTGATTGGTAATTCAGATTTTGTTTCTGATAATTTCGCCTCACAGTTCGAAGGAAACATCGCCTTTTTCCAGAACGCAATCGACTGGTTTACAATCGGTGACTACCTGATCGATATACGCTCAAGAGAAACAGGAGACAGGCCGCTCAAAATAGTTTCTGATAATACAAAGGTCGCGGTGCGCTACATTAACACTTTTGCAGTCCCGATTCTGGTGGCACTTTTCGGACTTTTTCAGTTTTTTCTGAGAAAAAGAAGAAAAAGACTTGGAGCACGATAATAAATGAACTTTAAAAGAGTCTTACTATTTGCCGTTGTTTTTATCTCACTTGCAGCAATCTATTTTTTCATGGAAACATCTGTGGGAAAAAGAAACAAAAACGAAGGACCCAAGCTACTTTTCCCGGAATTAAAAATCGAAAAAGCCGCTTTAATAAAAGTAAAAAGCACTGAAAAAGGTGAATTTATCCTGACCAAATTAAAGGATATCTGGCGGGTAGAGCAGAACAGTCAAACCTATACGGCTTCAACTGATGCTGTGAAAAAGCTTCTTAATGAAGTTGCAAAAATGAAGATAGAAACAGTCTCTTCAAAAAACCCAAAAAACTTTGCTGCCTTTGAAGTAAATAAGGAAAAGGGTATTGAAACAACAATACTTGATTCAAAAAATAACAGTCTGGCTGCTCTGGTTGTGGGGAAAAGCGGACCGGATCTGTTCAGTACTTATGTTAGAAACAGGGCTTTAAATAACGTTATCTTAACCACAGGGATGCTGAAAACAGACTTTGGCAAGGATTTAAGTGACTGGCGGGACAAAACAATTTACAACCTTAAAGCCTGTGATATCACAGAATATATGGTGACCGACAACAAGACCACTCACCTTAAAATAGATAATGGCATCTGGCAGTCTGTTAAACCGGAACTATTTGAGCTAAACCAGAAAACAGTTAAAGAAACGATCAACAAGTTTACAGACCTTGAAGCTGCCGGGTTTGCGTATGACAATAATACAGATTACGGTTTCAACAAACCTCAGAAAATTATTACTGTTGCTTTAGCCGACAAGAATAGTCAAACACTTATTGTCGGCAAGGACAAAAATGCATTTCAATATTTCGCAAAGAAAAAAAACGGTGCGAACATATACATTATTGAAAAACATCTTATCAATATGCTCTGTCCCTCCCTTGAAAGTCTAAAACCAGAAACAAAGTCTCCTGACAGCAATAAAATAAATGAATCAGTTAAGTAATAGCGCTATCTTGAATCATAAATCTTGAACACGGAATGAATATCGTAGTAGATGAAAAAAGATTATCCCCTGACTTTTAATCAAAAACTCCGACAGCACATCTATCATAATATTCAACAATTTGATGTCAAACCACAGAAAAACCTCGGCCTTAAACATGCTGCAGTTGCCATAACCATTGTGGAGGCGGACAAGGGAAACGATGCCGCTATCATCCTGACGCTTCGTTCTTCCAGACTAAAAAATCATTCAGGCCAGTGGGCGCTTCCGGGTGGACGAATTGACCAAGGAGAAACTCCCGAACAGACCGCTTTAAGAGAACTGTCTGAAGAAGTGGGCCTTACCCTTACCAGGGATACTCTCATTGGCCGTCTGGACGATTACATAACAAGATCAGGCTATGCTATAACCCCGGTTATTGTCTGGGGTGGAAAAAATACAGAATTTATCCCCAATCCTGCCGAGGTAAATTCTGTTCATCGTATCCATTTTAAAGAGTTACTTCGCACAGATTCACCTATACTTGAAAACATACCTGAAAGCAGTCATCCCGTACTTTATATGCCCATAGGATTAAGCTGGATTGCCGCACCAACAGCTGCCATGGTTTACCAGTTTCGTGAAGTCGCCATCCTGGGCAAACAAACCCGGGTTGTGCATTTTGAACAACCTTATTTTGCATGGAAGTAATAAATTGAAAATCGCGGATAAAGTAGAACACGTAACAGTAGATACCTATACGCTGCCTCCCCACAACAAGACAAACTGTTATGTTCTTGGAGAAAACAGTGATGCCGTCTTAATAGATGCCATTTGTCACGGAGGCAATGAAGTAAATTCATGTTTGAGAGACAATAACATCCGATCAATAAAGTATTCTGCGAGAACACACCCGCATCCGGATCACTACAGTGGTCTTGACCGGATATTATCCGGCTTTGGAGGCAAAGTTCTGTGCCATCCTGACACAGCCTCTTATCTAACGCCTCAAATTATCTCTCCTGAAAACACAGCAGTTTTTTCAGGAGGAGAAACTCTTCATATCGCAGGAAACACCATGCAGGTTCTGCATACCCCGGGTCATTTCACCGGGCATTTATGCTTTTATCTTAAAGAACAAAAAATACTTTTCTCAGGAGATACCATCCTTGGCAGGGGAACCACAATAATATCACCTCCTGAAGGAGACATGATCGATTATTTAAATACTCTAAACATGCTGGCTGCTCTGGATATAGATATAATCTGTCCGGGTCATGGCCCGATTATAAGAGGCTATGCCCGGGAAGTGATACAGTGGTATATTGATCACCGAATGATGCGGGAACAAAGGATCATTAAAGCCCTGAAAAGCGGCCTTAACACAATTCCAAAAATTGCGGAAAAAATCTATACAGAAGAAGACTTCCTGATGCATGGGTACGATCTTATACCAAGGGCCGAAAGAGTAGTCCTTGCACATCTTATAAAACTTGAAAATGAGAACATGGTAACTAAGCACAATTCACAGTATTTTCTCGCCTAAGTCTTATGCTGTGTCTCCTTGTGTCCCTTCCTATTTTTCAAATAGTTTAATTGATATATGCTCATATTACATGCTATATATTTAACATAAATAAAAATAAACATTAGCTCATCAACACCTGTCAATAAATGAAAAATAGCCCGCTGAAAAAAAAACAATCTGCCATTCACAGCATCTTTGCTATTACCATAGTCGCATGGACAGTTATTATTTCACTTTTACTATTGTGGAATATCAACAATTTAAAAAAACAGGGCCCTAAAATATTTCTCTCTCAGGCCCGCGCTTCCTTTTCTCTTATAGTGACAACAAGATACTGGAACTCGCTTCATGGCGGTGTTTATGCCCCTGTAACGGAGAAAACCCAACCAAACCCATACCTTGACACGCCTGCACGAGATATACAAACAAAAGAAAAAGGCCTTTTAACCTTGATAAATCCCGCATTTATGACCCGGCAAATTTCAGAACTAGCAGAAGAAAAAGACCAAATAAAGTTTCATATAACCAGCCTTAGCCCTCTTAATCCTTCAAATATTCCTGAACCCTGGGAAAAAAAAGCCCTAAATACCTTTACCTCTAAAAATGATGAATATTTTGACTGGCTGGAAAAAGATAAAATAGAAAAGACATTTTTTAGGTATATGGCCCCCCTGTGGGTAACTCAGCCCTGCTTAAAATGCCATGCAAAACAGGGGTATTCAGAAGATGACCTGCGGGGCGGCATAAGCGTAACCACTCCTGCAGACATTTTTCTATCTGTCCAGGAAAGATATATAAAATACATGATTTTTGCTTATGCTGTAATCTGGTTCAGCGTCCTGCTGGGAGCATTAATGGCTTTTCAAACAATCAAAAAGGAGATCCAAAAAAGAGAAGAACTTATTGAACAGCTTCAAATAGTTTTAAATGATGTCAGAACCTTAAAAGGCCTAATCCCGATCTGCGCATCCTGCAAAAAGATCCGTGACGACAAGGGATACTGGAGTAAGCTGGAACAATATATAGCAGAAAGGTCAGATGTGGAATTTACTCATAGTATTTGCCCTGAATGCAGGGAAAAGCTTTATCCTGAGCTTACCCCTGATGATAAATAACTCAAAATCATAAATAAAAATAACTCCGCTAAAATGTCTGTAAATAAAAAAGGTCTCAGCAGACTCGATTTTGATGAAACAAAAGAAATCGCAGAACAAGTCGGTTTTGACATAAAAACCCAGACCAAAAGATTACGCTCCTGCGGGCCCGGTTCAAAATACTATGAAAATGACAAACGATTTTTTGTACTTATGCTTGTTAAACATATTGAAAAACTAAAAGAAAAATCTTTCCTTTTCAAAAATATTCTGGCCTGGCATGAACAGGCACAACTGGCCGTAAGCGAATACAAAGAGATTGAAAAGAAGACCTGGTGTTCCTGGGAAAAGGACTAGGCTATGGTTGATTCTTTAAAAGCCGATATTTCTGAATATTGGGCAGCGGCATATGCGGAACTTTATTTTTTTAATAACTGTTTTCTTCTGCTTTGTAAACTGCAACGGTAAAGACACTTCGCCTGTTCAGTTAAAATTGCCGGAAAAAGTGTTGTCCCTTAGGCTCATCAATACAGTACAGGGAAAAGCGGCAAACAAATTCATGTACCGAATGCACGGGAAAATGACCGGTACCCATGCAAGCATCATTGGTTATTACGGAAACAGTGACAATAAAAATGTCCTGTATCTAAGCTCTTTTAAAAGCCTTGAAAGTGCAGAGAAAGCCCTTATTAAAATGGCTTCAAAAATTAAATATGGCTCAGCCGGGTTCATCCCCATAACAGCAGAGCAAACTAAAGAAGGCCTGGTTTACCGAACCAACGGCATGGGACTGAAACATTTCTTTTACAGGTCAGGAAAATTTTTAATCTGGTGGCAAACAGAACCGGACAAAGCTGAGACTACTTTTAAAGATCTGTATACTTTTAAATTTGGAGAATAACCATGTCTGTTATTACACCGGAAAACGCATTAAAGATGTTTAAAAACGGAGCACTGTTAGTCGACGTAAGAACACCTGCTGAATACCGCTCTATTCGTGCCGAAGGTGCACTTTGTTTTCCTTTAGACAAACTGCAAAAAAATGCCGGAGAGATAATCCCTGTTATTAAGGATCACAAAAATATACTCCTGATCTGCAAGTCCAGCGGACGCACAAAAATTGCATATGAAATTTTAGCAAAACAGTTTGATCAAACATTTTTTATTGTTGAAGGCGGCATGGATGCCTGGGCTGAAAAGAACCTGCCTCTTATTACGGGTAAAAGCACTATCAGTTTAGAACGTCAGGTAAGGATCTGCGCGGGAGCTATTATTCTTATCGGCTGTCTACCTGCCCTTACTGTTACCAAATGGTTTCTTATTGTTCCGATTATCGTAGGTGCCGGCCTTGTTAATGCGGGCATCAGGGACTGGTGTGGCATGGGTCTGTTCCTGGCAAAAATGCCCTGGAATAAATAGCTTTACCCTAACCCAGTATCTCTTTCCTGACAAAAAGTTCTTTTTATTGATTTTATCCGGCAAAAAAAAGTTAAAAAAATATAATAAATAGTTTTCAGCTAAACCATGATAAATAAATGCACACTTTTCTTTTTTACCTGCATCTGTCTTATAACACCGGACGCACAGGCCTGTACAACTTTTTCTATTAACCATGCCGGACAGACAATTGTTGGAACAAACTTTGATTTTATCGAAGGTAACGGTTATGTCTTTACCAATAAAAGAGGGGTATTAAAAACAGGCTTAACAAATCCTGATAGAAATCTAGCGCCCCTTCAGTGGACATCCCAGTACGGCAGTATGACCTTTAACTGGTGGGGCCGGGAATTTCCCTATACCGGGATAAATGAGGGAGGTCTTGTTATAAGTAGCCTTGGCCTGCGTCAGACAGAATACCCGCCACCGGATTCACAGCCTGCCATATTCGCAGCGCAATGGGTACAGTACTGCCTTGACAACTGTAGAACAGTGAAAGAAGTCATAAAAGATATTTCCAGGATATCAATGGTCCCGCCTTTTGGAACTCTTGGAAAACTGCACTACATCATCTGTGATAAAACCGGAGACAGTGCTGTTATTGAATATTTAAACGGAAAGCTTGTCTGCTACACAAAAAAAAGCCTTCCCGTTAAAGTGCTTACAAACACTGACTACGCAAAAAGCATTGACTGTTTGAAAATCGGGGAAATTCCCGTGCCTGATCACATATCTTCAATTGACCGATTTATCCGCACAATAAAATTTATTCAGGATCAAAAATTTAAAGGCGAAAGCTTTAATATTGATCTCGCCTTTGAGACCCTGGCCATTTCCCACATGGGAGAAATAACAGAAGTTGACGGAGAAACAATAAGGTCCTATATCGTAACAGAGTGGAGCATTGTATTTGACATAGAAAACCTGAAAGTTTATTACAAAACTTTTGATAACCATAAAATCAAATATTTCAATCTGTCTTCCTTTAATTTTTCATGTAAAACACCGGTAAAGGCACTTGATATTCATCAGGACATAACAGGAGAGGCCTCAGAATTTTTTATTGACTACAGCATGAAACTCAACAAAGATTTCTTAAATAAATTCCAAAGTATCCTCCCTAAAATAAACAAAGAGTACGGAAATACATTGAACAGGATCATTGATTATCCGCAAACAACCTTCTGCACACAGTAGCGATGCTTTAAGTTAACACTGGTTTTTTTAAAAAATATTTATTTCAACCGTCCCTGCTGTACAATACTGTATTTGACATATTATATAAAATATAATTTAATAGTTTCTTGTCGTATAGAGATATTTCTTTAAACAATTTAAATACTTTGGATTTTTAAACAGAAATGCTAAATAAAAAAGCCCTAATCTGTCTCAATAAAACCTTACCAGGCTTAATCATCCCTGCTGTCTTAGCATGGATCTTACTCTTTCCTGCACCAGGACTTGGCCAGCCTTATCGAACTGTGCCGTCTGGTCCTGTTTTTAATATGACAGATTATCATGGCAAGAAACTGCTTCTTTTCCTTTATGATATAAATTCTCCAAATGCTGTTTTTGCAGCAAAGAAAATTAATGAACTCAACAGGATCAGAAATGAATATAACTTTAATGTCGCAGGCTTAAGTCTTAATGCAGACAGAAAAGAGAATGTGCTTAAATTTAATAAAGAAAACAACATAGTCTTTGATGTTATTTTTGACCACAACAGAATTGTTTCTAACAGACTTAAAATGCGCGGGAATCTCGGTCTCTACATTTTTAATAAAAAAGGAAAAGGCCTTTCAAGAAAACTGTTAAACAGCACACAGGACCATACAAGTCTGTCAAATTCTATTAATCTATTCACCAGCAGGTATTTAAACATTGGATATATTCCTGAGGACATGCCGATTCTCGGGATCAAACCCGCTATTTCGCTTTTCGAAACTAAAGCTTTCGACAACAGCACAATTAATATTAAAAATATTTTTAAAAAAAAACCTGTTGTTATAGTTATCTTTGCTCCTACCTGCGGTCACTGCAAAAAAGAGCTTGAATTTCTTAAAGGTCTCTATGCTGATAAGATTTTGAAAAACAAATTTGAAGTTATCGCAGTAAGCGTACAAAAGGGAGAAAAGCTTAATAAGCTGCTGAAAGAAAAAAAGTATCCCTTTCCTGTCATTGCAGATCCTCAGAAAAAAATTGCCTCACTTTTTTCCTCTTACACAGGAACGATCCCTTTAAGTTTTATAATTGACAGAAAAGGCCGCATTAATTTTTTCCATAGAGGCTTTTCAGAAAATATGAAAAAATACTACCCAATGGAGCTGAAAAAACTGCTCAAACAGCCTAATCCTCCGCTTTTAAATGAAACCGGCTATTCCGGTGACAGGTCTTGTCAGATATGTCATGAAAAAGAACATAACCAATGGAAGCTGACACAGCATTCGAATGCTTTCCATTCGCTTATCCGCAAGGGCAAGGAAAATGATGACAACTGTATATCCTGTCATGTAACCGGATACGGCAAACCTGGCGGATATAACCTTGATAACAAAAAACAGTCGAAATATTTTAAAAATGTGCAATGTGAATCCTGCCACGGTCCTGGTTATGAGTCATGTTCTGCCTTTACCAACAAGAAGGTAAAAAAGAAAAAATTGTCTGAATGGAAAGCTGTCTGCCTAGATTGTCATACCGAGGAAGAATCTTTAAACTTTAATTTTTCCAAAAGGCTAAAGGTAATCCGACATTCAAACACACATGATCTTTCCTCCATGACAAGAGAAGAACGCTTACAGCTTGCAAGAACGCTCAAGGAGCAACAAACTGTTTTTGACAGTCCTGCAGAATATGTGGGTAAGGATGCCTGTATTGAGTGTCATGAAAAAGAATACAAACATTGGCAGACAACAAAACATTCGCAAACACACAAATCACAACAAGCAAAAAAAGAAGCAACTGAAAAAGTTTTCCGTTATAACACCGGACCGGACAGTCTGGAAGGATATGCAGAAAAAGGTCTTGAAAGTGTTCAGTGCGAAGCCTGCCATGGCCCGGGCGAAAGACACATAAAAAACCCTGTTGGCAAAGGTCAGGATTTTATTGTAGGATTGGGGAAAGAATGCCAAAGCTGTGTTGTAGAGCAGATATGCAGACAGTGCCACTCTTTAAACGACGATCCGGACTTTGAATTTGAAACAGAATTTGAAAAAATCCGGCATCAATAATATTAAAAAACCCTTGCGGCTAAAGACAAGGAAGTTAAATAATCTTTAAAGGAGTCTATAAAATTATGATTACCAAACTTATCGACTTCATCAAAATCGACCTTTGGAGAATCCGCGTAACAACCATTTCTCCAGCTAAATCCTTCTTTATAAAATTGCTTCGTACAATAGTTCTGGCCGTAAGAGGCTTTGATGAAGACAAATGCTCTTTAAAAGCATCCGCACTGACCTACTACACACTGCTTTCCATTGTCCCGCTTTTTGCCATGGCATTTGGAATAGCAAAAGGGTTCGGAGTTGAAGAGTTGCTTGAAAAACTGTTAATGGAAAAAATGGCGGGGCAGGAAGAAGCCTTCACCATGATCCTTGATTTCTCACGGACAATGCTGGATAACACAAAAGGCGGGCTTATCGCAGGAATTGGAGTTGCTTTTCTTTTCTGGACAGTTATTAAGCTTCTTTCAAATATTGAAAAATCATTTAATGATATCTGGGGAATCGTAAAAGCGAGAACCTTAAAACAAAAATTTAGCAGTTATTTGTCCGCAATGCTTCTGTGTCCATTTCTTTTTATCATGGCAAGCAGTATGACTGTTGCTGTTTCAGGCCAGATAACAACGATCATTAACAGGTTTGAAATTTTACAGACCATAGGTCCCCCTGTTTTTATGCTCTTAAAGTTGTTGCCTTACTGTGTTATCTGGCTTCTATTTACATTCATTTATGCGTTTATGCCAAATACACAGGTTAAATTCAAGGCAGCGCTTACTGCCGGTATTGTTGCCGGAACACTTTATCAGATAATTCAGCTCATTTACATTGCGTTTCAGGTAGGTGCGGGACAGTATAACGCGATATACGGAAGCTTTGCCGCCCTTCCTCTTTTTCTTTTTTGGCTGCAGCTCAGCTGGCTTGCAGTTCTCTTCGGAGCTGAAATATCATTCGCCTTGCAGAATGTTACAACGTACGAATTCGAACCGGACTGCAAGAAGATAAGCCTTTCTTTAAAACGCCTTTTAAGTCTAAGTATCGTTCATCTTATTGTTAAACGCTTTGAACTGGGAAAAGCACCCGCTGACCATGAATTCATTTCTCATGAACTTGACCTGCCAATACGTCTCGTAAACCAACTTCTGTATGATCTCTGTTCCTGCGGTTTGATTAGTGAAACAGTATCTCGGGACGGGGAAAATACCTGTTTTCAGCCTGCGCTTAACACAGACCAGATAACGTTACATCATGTTATTTCTCGTCTTGAAAAAGACGGAAGCACACATATTCCTCTCATTGAGTCAGAAGATCTTGATAAAATAAAGGGATATCTAATCTCTTTTGCAGAACTGACTGAATCATCGCCATCGAACATAAAGCTGAAGGAATTATAATCTTAACCGTAGATTTTTATAAATTGCTAATTGATGCATACAAAAAAGGCCGGGGAAATCCCGGCCTTTTTTGTATGCATCAATTAAAATCCTTAGAATGGCTTGATAGATGCTCCGGAAAGAGAGTCCATACCAGCACCGGAGGCAAAATTAATTTCAGTCATATCCCTATCAACCTGTACATCCCGGCTTTTGGGAAAAAACAAATACCCTTCTTTTTCCGGCGTAATGGTGTAACTGCCTTTTTCCAAACTTTTAAAACTATATTTACCATTTACAGAAGTTTTACTACTGAGAGATACATCCCCAGACAATTCCATTACCACCCCATGTGCGCCATCACCTTTCACGGATCCGCGGATGGTGTTTTTACAGGGACCTATCCCGCACAAAATGACAAACGTGCCGCACAGCAGAGCGGCACTAATTAATACCCGAACTGATATTTTCATCGTCCCTTAATCTATACCTTCATATTCATGACTAGAAAAAAATTTTGACATCACTTAGAAAAAAACAAAAGAAAAATAAATAAACAGCAATAGTAAATACCCAATCAGGCGTTAAACTGCATAACAGTCTTAGCGGTGTTTAACTATTCCATTACCTCAGATTATTTATAATTGTAGCCGTAAAATTATAGAGTTGAATTTCTGTTTGTGGAATTAGAACAATACCATTAAGAGGATCAAAACTATCATATAAAGATCTCGGCACAACAGTATAGAAACCCTGTGGCACAGACCCAAAAGAAAAATATCCCTCTGCGTTTGTCCGAACTCTCTCATAAAGAACCTCGGATCCACAGGTAATTTTAACAAGATCTACCTTAATACCTGGAACAGCCCCGGTAATAGTTCCATAAATTGTATCTGCATCACAAGCATCTCCGGTTCCGTCATTATCAGCATCCTGTTGTATTGGGTTTGCCATATCAGGACAATTGTCAACATCACCGCAGACGCTATCGTCATCAATATCATTGTCCATATCATTTGGACAATTATCACAAACATCTCCCATGGCATCATTGTCTGTATCCTCCTGCTCTGAATTGGATAGATCAGGACAGTTATCAACATATGCACATACTCTATCCGCATCATTGTCTGCTCCACTGGGGCAATCCGGATCCGGCGCAAGATCCTCAAGCACTGGCTTGACAGAATTTCCATCACTCCAGAGCCCCATATCAAAAGTTACCACAGTTTGATCGTCCAGCGCCGCATCAAGAGCTGCCCAGTAGTAACGGTAGTCCAGCGTATCCACCGGCGGATTTGGGGCACCATGATCAGCCGTAAGATCCGGATCACCGTAATCATCACTCTGGGAAGTATAAATTACTTTGCTGGAAACATTGGTAAGACTGTTAAATGCATCAAGCTGCTGGCTCCAGGTAGCAAAACTGATATCAGCATCGCCCCAGAGAAGAATTGCCGAACATGTCATGGATGGAGCCAGGGTCTGATAGTCAAGCTTTGTGATCAGAGGACAAACAAAGGCAGGCATTCCTCCTGCACAGGGATTCATATTGCCCTGGGCCGTAACCAGAGCCTTGACCGGCACACCTCCTGTTCCTTCCCAGCAAACACAAAAGATACCACCGACAGAATGGCCATACAGAACCAGGTTGTCTGTTTCGACCTGTGATCCAATGGCGGCCAGAGCAACATTTGTACTGGCAACACATCTGTCGAGCATAACGTTCTGATCAAGGTCATAATCGGTATTGAACTGTGGGTAAATAACAATATATCCCTGCCGCAGCAAATGGGTAAGATGTTTGGAGTAACCGTTCCCTTCCTGAAAAGGAGGCGTTGTAGCGAACATTCCGTGAAGAAAGATAACAGCCGGAGCACTCGTGCCGTTCTTTAATACATCTGGAATATAATAAAAAAGCTGGGTGCCATTATTAAAATTTCCCAGTTCATAAGATGCAAACGTTGATGTAATATAATTTTCAGTAGAACCATAACCTGTCGAGGCTTGACCAGGTGAAGTAGTTTGAGCATAGAGCGCACTTGACAGGTAAAGACAAAATAAAATAATTAAACAAAAAACTTTTCCAGGCGATCTATTATTCATAGCTCAACTCCTTTTATTTAATTTCTTAATTTGAACAACTCAACCTTTAGAAGACTTTTTACTATTTATATCTGCTCCTTCCAGTCCTGGATCAGCTCATCAAGATCTACAAACATAATTTTCCTAACTGCGTCATGTATGTTTTTTCCTTTACCTAAAAGGATAAGTACTTTTTTAAGATCATAAAGTGAATACCTGTCAACAAGATAAATCACAAACGACTCTGACTGCACATAGACAAGTTCAATAAGTACCGAGGGAAGCCCGGACAGGATATTAAGGTTCATTCCGCTTAGCCGGTCAAAGGGAAAAAGCATGTCGCGCTTAAGTGCTTCTTTTAATAGCATTTTTCTTCTTTTACGCCTGTCACTTCTCATAAAGCGTGATGCCTCATACTCTGCAAGCCCTTCATTTAACCAGAGGGGAACTTTATATCCGCCCAGAATATTTACGATTGCATGGGTATATTCATGATAAAGAACAGCCTTTACAAAAAGCTTATCCTTCCAAAGATCCTGACCTACCCTTATTTTCCCGTCATAAACACCGGCTGCCCAGTCAGGAAAATAATCAAGCCCTCTGAGACTGCTGCGGGGATAAACAATAACAGCTATTGATTCTTTTGGATATATACCAAAGTCCTGACCCACATCTTTATAAGCACCATTAAGAATGCTAATGGCAGATTCAGCTAAATCTAGGTTTTTCTCCCGTTCAAACTTTAATATAAAGTTACCGGTATCTCTTGTCTTATAATTATCCTCAACAACTTCTTCCTGATTAAGTTTATCAAGCCGCAACTTCGCTTCACGAAAATCAGGTTTAAGTATTAACGCTTTTTGCCAGTATTTTTTTGCTATCCTGTTTTCATCCCTTTTATATGCCTCCTGCCCAAAAAGAAGATATATCGAGGGATTGTCGGAATTCATTTCTTTTGCCTTGTTAAGATACCTTCTACACATACTATTGTTGTTTTTACTCAGGGCTTCATAAGCCATATCTAGATAGACTAAAGACATCGCCTTTTTTGCTGTAATAGAATCCGGCAAAAGCTTTAACGCCTCTTTTAAATTATCAAGAGCTGAATCAAATTTACCATCACTCCTCAATTCTGCTGCGTAACCTCTGTAAAAACTTGCCAGAGACTCTTTTATCTCCCAGTTATCAGGTTTTTTTTCACAGGCTTTTTTCTCTAAATCTATAGCCTTCCCCCACTCTCCCCCTCCTGCATGTTCAATTGCTTTTATATGATATTTGTAACCGGGATCTTCTTTTTTAGTCTTCTTCTTTTTACCAATTTGTTTTTTTTCAGGCTTTTTGTTTTCAGAACTTCTTTCTATCCGTTCAACCGTATTTGCCGGAAATGTTGCAACAGATCCGTACATTTCACAGCAGACCTGATCATCTTCTGTCCAGACTTCTCCAACATCAAGCCTTGTCCCTTTTTTAAAAAAAATAGTATCCGCTGCAACAGGGATTGAAGCAAAGATGAAAAGTAAAACAAAAATAGTTTTTTTCATGGACTTTATAATTTTACGGAAAATTATTATATTTAAAACTGGAAAGGATCAGGTTTTCTTAACAAAATCATTAAGCTCTTTTCTGTCTGTTTTTGCACACTCTTTTATCGTCATCAATTTCAGTGAAACTTTTTTCACGAAGTTCTTTTATATAAGCATCTTCTGTTTTGGGTTCTTTTTTTTTGTTTTTATTCATACTGCACCTGAAAATGCCCTAATATTTGTAAAGTACGGTATACTGAAAAGACTTTTTAGAATTTTTTGGAACAGAGATCTCAAATTCCGCCTTGTTTGCCGACTTCTTTTTAACCTTCGGAACTGGCCCGACAAATTCCCAATCTCCCCACAAATGCTCCACAACCGTAACTTTAATATCCTCTTTTTTATGGTTCTTTAAAAGAATCTCAACTGTCTCTTTTTTGCTCCGCTTGCTGACCTTTGATACTTCTTTAACCGTTCTTTCTCCTGTGATATCAAAAGCATTTCCAACAAAAACACGGACTTTTTCATTTTTTGGAGTATGGTCAATTAAATCCTCCCCAATAAAAATCTGTGATTTGTCCTCATCTTTTTTGTACACCCGTATTTTTCCTTTTGGAAGAGGCATTCCCAGTCCACCTGCTTTATCATTTTTAAATTCAAGCAAAGTACGAACCTTTTCCCTATTTTTCTGCTCGTCAAAAACATAAACCTTTTCAACCTTTGTTTCAGTTGATGGAAAAAATGATATCTGTTTTATCTGACGGTTTTTTAAAGTTGCAGGTCTTTGCAATGTATAGAGGTGATACTCAAAAAACGCCTTTTCTTCAAACTGGGGAGTGGCCGTTGCCATGTATGCATCTTCAGCCATAACCCTTCCCCTGGCCTTTCGTTTCGTCTGGACAGTATGTACATCTCCTGCCACAAGCTTAAGTTTAGCCTCTTCATATGATGCGCCTGATCTGTTATTAATCGATACCCATCCTCCCAAATCAAGCTTTGAATCATCTTCATTTACTATTGCGACATACTCTGCATGCCACTTGATTCCTTTGGTAAGATAGCTTATTTCTGATTCATGCTTTCCCGCATTTTCACAGTTTAAAAACCAGACTAGTGTCGGTTTTGTCATCAGGCCTTCAGGAAGTGAGGGAAATTCAACCGATTCAACAGCCGAAGCCTTAACAACCTTCACCTGCCCATCTTTCAGGCTTACAATAACATCTCCGCCATGGGAGTTAAGCAGTTTGCCTGAAAACGTATTTCCATCCTTTGTTGAAACCATAATAGATTCATTTATATATTTTTCTAAAAGCCTCTCGGTTCCAACCAGATCAAATTCAAAGTTCTGTTCATGAATCGCAACCTTATCAGGATGTGTTAGTGATTTAAAATGAACCGAAGTGGGGTCTATCTTTGCCGCAACATCCTGAAACTGATATTTCTGAATACCTTTTTTAAAATCTATCAATCTTGTTTCTCTAACCAGGGCAAGATCATTATTATAAACAGTTACAGAGACCTCTTTTCCATTCACAAACACTGGAAAACCCGCAAGAAAAAAAATAAGGGTAAAAAGAATATTTTTTATTTTCATATCTTTGCCTCCATTAAAATTTTGACAAGAATTGTAAAACATACTAAAAACTTATAATACTTTCAGCTTTAAAACAATATTATTATATCCGGGTTTTATATCCATTATATTACAAAACGCTAAGTGTTAATATGGCGCAATAAACGGTAAGAACCTTATTTTGATTTACTTTAAATTATGGAACAATCTTTTTTAAAAAACAGTCTCCGCATAACAAAAACAAAATCAAAAGACTTAAGGGAAGTCTTTAAAAAGGGGGAAATCTATCGGGCGAAAATAATAAATAAAATAAGCGAGAACAATTATCTTATAGAAATATTAAACAAGCAGATAATTGCTTCATCATCGCTTCAGCTTAATACGGCTAAAGTCTATGTTCAGGTCAATGAACTCGAACCAAAAATCCACTTAAGGATCATATCTTCAAACCTTGAACACATTGATCGGATTTTAAGTATAGCCAAATCAGAACAGGTAGAACTCGATGCTTTTAATCAGTGGGGACTGGCTGAATTTATAAAAACAGGACATGATTTTTCATCACACAAAATTGGAGATGAGCTAAACAGCATAAGAACTCTCGCGTCCAGGCTCAATTCAAGACATCTTGTTCCTCTTTCTACGTATGTAAATATGCTTTTAAAAAATTCGGGACTTTTTGAAAAACTAAACCATGTTCTTTTTCCTGAATCCATACCAGTCAAGAGTTTTAGCAAAGGTTATCTTCCCGCAAAAAAACCAGAAGATATAATAAACACCCTTCATCACTGCTACACCCGCTATAACCTTGAAAATAATGACTTGAAAAGTACCCTTGAAAAAGACGGGATTGCAGCTGACCTTTCAGAAACCGATAATATCTGTTCTACGCTTAAAGAATATAATGATTTTGTAAAACCGGCCTACTCTCTTTCTGGCTTTCTGGTTCCGTGTGAAAACGAAATAAAGCCCGTAATAATTGAAGGGAAAAGAGACATAAAAGGATCAGACCTTATTCATAAATATGAGTTTACTTTTTCTATTGAAGATTACGGTCCCTTCCGCATCAGCCTCCGGTTTCTCGAGAAAATGCTTAGCATCTCATATTTTTTCCACAACACTCTTTTAAAATCAAAACTTGTAGAATTTGAACAGCCTGCCAAATCACTAGCCTCAGGTTACAGCCTTAAAGTTTTACCGTTTCATTATGAAATGTCTTACTGCAGAACCATACTTTAAAAATACAAAAGCACTTTGTTTGATTTTTTCACATTATCAAAGGTTATATTGACTCTGGCAAGAATTAAAGGTTTGGCACGCTACACGTAACAAAAGTGATTTTTCTATGGAGTTATGGTGGGTTACACGATTTTTATACTCTCGTTTTTTGTAGTTGTCAAGCCTCTTTCACCTAATGTTTACTGTTTTTTCTAAAT